>Ga0315281_10000023_pt1 | contig 188536 bp, 202 predicted proteins | sample YL17G07_0_MG_FD_204540 | JGI IMG/M metagenome (GOLD analysis project Ga0315281, IMG submission 204540) | Sediment microbial communities from Yellowstone Lake, YNP, Wyoming, USA - YL17G07_0 | ecosystem: Environmental > Aquatic > Freshwater > Lake > Sediment | place: USA: Wyoming | collected...
AATGATTGAGATAATCAAAAATGTCACCATTGCTGCCAAAATGATTAAAATTATTGGTTCTAAAGCAGTAGTTAAGTTCCTCACCCCATGCTCAGCCTCTGACTCAAAATACAGCGAAACTTTGCCCATCACTTCGTCCAACTTTCCAGTTTCCTCACCGGTTCTGACCATCTGTCCCAAAATCGGCGGAAATTCTTTGGCCGCAGCAAAAGGGGCGGCCAGAGGCTGACCCCGTTCAGCGGCAAAGGCTGCCTTTTGCAAAACTTTCTCGATTACCGTATTGCCAACCGCTGCCGAAACGATCTTTAAGGCCTCCAAAATCGGAATTCCTGCCCCGACTAAAAGCCCGAAAGTCCTGGTGAACTCCGCCATAATTGTATTCCTCCTCAGGCTGCCAATGACTGGCAGTTTTAAAATCGTCCGGTCATAAATCTCCCTGCCTCCTTTAGTGTTGATCGCTCTTCGCAAGAAAACCACCAAACCGACTAAGGAGATGATAATCAACCAGGAAAATTTGGCGCAAAAATTTGAGAGGACAATTAATATTTTGGTCGGCAGGGGCAATTGAGCTCCCATCTCGGTAAAAAGCTGGGTTAACTTTGGGACAACTACAATCATCATCAAAAAAATCACTCCAAACATCGCCACCAAAACAATCGCTGGGTAAACCATTGCCCCCTTGGTCTTGGATCTAAACTCTCGATCTCTTTCTAAGTTATCAGCCAGACGATTCAAAATGTTATCCAAAACTCCAGCTGATTCACCGGCCCGCACCAAATTAGTATAAATTTGGCCAAAAACCTTGGGGTGTTTTTCCATGGCAACGGCCAGAGAAACACCGCCCTCCACATTTCTGAGGATGTCAGCAATGATTTCCCGAAACCTTTGGTGTTGAGTCTGTTTTTGCAAAATTAACAAGGCATCTGGCAAAGTTAAGCCGGCAGAAATCATCGTTGAAAATTGTCGGGTAAAATTCACAAGTTCACCAAAAGGAACTCCTTTGGAAACCTGATATAAGATTCCCATTCCCAATGGGGCAACCCGCTCTTTAATTGAAACTGGAATCAAACCGTGCTGGCGCAAAACAACCGCTGCCTGACTTTCATCAGCCGCTTCAATCAATCCTTTGCGATTGACACCGGTCGTTTCTTTGGCAATATAAGTAAAGGTCTGCATTCGTCAAGTTTTTAGTGTTCAAGGCTTAGTGTTGAATTTTTATTTTTTGCTTGTTGCCTGCTGTTTGTCACTTAATCACTAATTACGCTCTTCCTCTGACTAACCTCATCACTTCTTCTGGATGAAGAGCAAATGAGGTCGCCGCATCTATCGAAATTCGGCCGTTTTTGGCCAAATTGGCTAGTGTCTTATCCATCGTCACCATACCAATTTCGGCGGAAGTCTGAATAATATTGTCAATTTGGTGGGTTTTGCCTTCGCGGATTACTGTTCGAACGGCCGAATTAGCCAAAAGGATCTCGACCGCCGGATAGCGGCCGCCTTCCAAAAGCGGCACCAATCTTTGGGAAATTACTCCGCCGATTGAGGATGAAAGCTGAAGCCTAACCTGATCCTGTTGGTGTTCGGGAAATTGGTCAATGATCCGATCAATCGTTTGGGCAGCGCTGTTAGTATGCAGGGTAGCAAAAACCAAATGGCCGGTTTCGGCAATGGTGATAGCAGCCGCGGTTGTCTCATAATCTCTCATCTCACCAATCAAAACCACATCTGGATCTTCCCTTAAAGCCGAACGCAATGCAATTTCCCAGGAGTGAGTATCAAGGTGCAATTCACGCTGCGAAACAATCGCTTTGCCAGCTGGATACACATACTCAATTGGATCCTCAACACTCAAAATATGAACTGGTCTTTTCTGGTTAATCTCCTCAATAATGGCAGCAATTGTGGTTGATTTGCCATGGCCGGTTGGACCAGTCACCAAAATAAAGCCCTGTCTGAGTTCGGCGAACTGATGACAAACCCGGGGTAAATTCAATTCCTCAATGTTTCTTATCCGCATCGGAATCAGCCGCAAAGCAGCACTCACATAGCCTTTTTGGTAATAAGCATTGACCCGAAATCTAGCAATTTCGCCTAAGGCAAAAGAAAAATCAATCTCTTTGTTAACCAAAAACAGTTCTTTTTGCTCTTCGGTCATCAGTTCAAAAATTAATTTTTCCGCTTCTTGCTGGGTAAGTACTGAAGCGTTAGGAACAGGGGATAACTCACCATCAATCCTTAGGTTGGGCTTAGTACCCACCAGCAAGTGAAGATCAGACGAACCTTGTTTAATAACAATTTCCAGATAATCCCGAATCGTCATTTTTTAACTTGTCACTTGTTACTTGTCACTAGTCCTGAGCTACTCTCAATACTTCTTCAATCGTAGAAATTCCCTCAATCACCTTCTGATACCCATCCTGTTTCATCGTCACCATCCCTTCACCAACAGCAATCTGTTCAAGTTGGGAAGTTGCTTCCCGTTCTAAAACTAAGCGACCAATCTTTTCTGAAACCGGCAAAACTTCAAAAATGCCAATTCGGCCTTGATAACCGGTGTTGGTACAGTCTTTGCAACCCTTGCCTTTCCAAAGTTTTAGTTCGCCAGTTTTCGGGTTATAAAGTTTCCCTAAAACCTTTTTGATATCCTCAACAACCGGCGGAAGAGGAACAAATGACTCCCGACAAGCATTACAAATTCTTCTGACCACCCGTTGGCCAACCACACAGGTGACGGTTGAAGCAATTAGGTAGGGCTCTGCCTCCATATCCAAAAGTCTGGGTAGTGCACCAGCAGCGTTGTTGGTATGGAGAGTGGAGAAAACCAAATGGCCGGTCAGGGCTGCTTGAATTCCCAGTTCAGCAGTTTCTTTGTCCCGAATCTCACCAACCATGATAATATTTGGGTCTTGGCGCAAAAATGACCTCATCCCCGAAGCAAAAGTTAAACCAGCACCCGGATTGACTTGAACCTGGTTGACGCCAGCAATTTGATATTCAACTGGGTCTTCCAGGGTGATAATGTTTACCCGAACTGAGTTAATTTTTGAAAGAATTGAATACAGGGTTGTCGTCTTTCCAGAACCCGTCGGACCGGTAATCAAAATGATCCCGTGAGGACGCAAAATTTGAGTCTCAAGGTTTTTTAAGGCCGTTCCTCGCAAGCCTAAATCCGGCAAGGTCGGCACTCCGCCTGATTTTTTCAAAAGCCGCATGACAATTTTTTCACCATGAACCGTCGGCAGTGATGAAACCCGCAAATCAATTTGCTGCCCGGCAGCTGAAAAATCAAAACGGCCATCCTGGGGAATCCTTTTTTCATCAATCTTCATTCCCGAAAGAATTTTAACCCGTGAGGTAACCGCATCATGAACCTTTTTTGGCAAAATCAATTTTTCGTGCAAAATTCCGTCTAGCCTAAAACGGACTCTGGTTTTTTCCTCCAATGGCTCGATGTGGATATCCGAAGCTTGGGCTTTGATACCGTATTCCAAAAGTTGGGCGACAATCTTGGACACCGGTGCCTCGCGAATAACTTCACCTTTAAGTTCTGGGGCTGCTCCTTCTGGCACGACAATTTTACCCGCTTCCGGTATTGGGGTCGTCCCGCCTGTTTCCTTAAGAGCAGCAGTAACTTCCCCTGACAGGGAGGCCGAATACTGCTCGTTAATTGCCTTAATAATATCAGAAGCAACACCCACATATGGTTTAACTTTTACGCCAGATTTCTGCTCAATAAATTCCAAAACCTGCTGGTCCAGGGGGTCAATCATTACCACCGACAAAATTTCACCCTTTCTTTCAAAGGGTATTAGGGTATATCGTCTAGCAACTTGCTCGGGGATGGTGGAGAGAACATCAGCAGGAATTGTCTGGCCCTCTAAAGAAATAAAAGGCAAACCCAAAAATTCGGCTCGGGCCTGGCCGACCGCCATTTCGTCAACCATATTGTGCTCCAAAATCACCCGCTCAACTGGCTTGCCAGTATTGGAGGACTCAAGTTTGACCATTGAGAGCTGGTCAGGGGTCAATAAACCTTTATCAAAGAGGAACTCAGCAATCCCTTTTGCTTGTTGTTTAGCCATGGGCAGTAATAATTTTCTCTATTATCCAGCATAGCCAACTTGCAAGCCTAATGTCAACTCTGAAGCGCTAGCTAAAAACTGGCACGAAAGGGAAGATTTGTTGCCGGTTGTCAGCTTTTTTTCTGACCAGTATAATAATTTTTACTAAGCAAAAGATGCCAACCTACTATCATCATAGTTTCTTGTTGACTTCTCCAAATAGAGAAGCAACCGTCAGCTTTGCTTATCAATTGGCGGAAACTTTCTTGCCAAAAATTTCCGAACAAAAAGCAAGTCCTGATCTTCTAGTTATTGCAGCCGAAAAATCAATCGGTATCCAAAAAGTGAGAGACTTGGAAAAATTCCTCATTCTCAAACCGTATGAGGGAAATTTCAAAGTTGTTCTAATTTGCGAGGCCGAAAAATTAACAGTCGAGGCTCAAGAAGCTCTTCTTAAAACTCTTGAGGAACCGCCGGAAAGTGGCAAAATCATCCTTTGTGCCGCCGACAGAGACTACCTTTTACCAACTGTCATCTCGCGCTGTCTCCACCTGCCAGTCCATTTTAAACCGCAATTTGAAATTCCCGCCGACCGACAACAAACAATCATTGACCAGCTAGAAAAACTGCTTGATGGCGAGATCGCCAACAAATTAATCCTCGCTTCCCAAATTTCGCCTGACGCCAACGTTTGGCTTGAGGAAGAAACTATTCTCTGGCGGGATCTTTTGTTTGCCAAAATTGGGCTTGGGGATTGGCTGACGTTGGGGGCGGCCGCTGGAAAAATTAAGAAAATTGCCAGTCAGCTGACAGAAAAAAAAATTGTCGAAGTTCTCTCAAAACTGTCAAGCATCAAAAAAGCTTTGGAAGCCAACGTCAATACCCGTCTGTCAATCGAAGCCTTGCTTTTAAATTTTCCCTTTTTGGCCAAAAAGTCAGAAAGTCAACAAAAATGAACCTGGGGCGGCCTTGAATTGCCTTGCGAAAGAGAGCCCTGGTATGCTAAAATTTAAATAGCGAGAGTGCTTTTTTTGTGCCTATCTGAAAGTTTCCAATCTTATCAATGACTAACGAATCTTACCAAGCAAAAGATATTCAAGTTCTGGAGGGTTTAGAACCGGTCAGACGTCGACCGGGAATGTATATTGGTTCGACTGATCTGCGCGGCCTTCATCATATGCTAGTGGAAATTGTTGATAACTCAATTGATGAGGCGCTGGCTGGCTTTGCTAAAAATGTCTGGGTTGTTATTGCGAAAGACAACAAGACAACTGTGGCTGATGATGGTCGAGGAATTCCGACAGAAATTCATCCCAAAGTCCAAAAATCATCTCTGGAAGTGGCAATGACCATGCTTCACGCTGGTGGCAAATTTGGCCAGGGTGCTTATAAAATTTCTGGCGGTTTGCATGGCGTGGGCGCCTCGGCGGTCAATGCTCTTTCTGATTGGCTAAGAGTTGAGGTTAAAAGGGACGGTAAAACCTGGTTTCAAGAATACAAGCGGGGAAAACCAACTACCGCGGTTTTAGAAGAAAAAAAACCAAGTCCTCAAGCCAACGGTAAAATCCCAGAATATAAAACTGGTACCAAAACAATTTTCGTTGCAGACAAGTCAATTTTTTCAACCACCAGCCCCGATTTTTCTCTTCTTGCCAAACAAATCAAAGAGCGGGCTTATTTGGTGGCTGGCCTTTTTTTCCATCTCTACGATGAACGAGATGATGAAGAACTCCATTATTACTTCGACGGCGGTCTTGAATCGCTGGTTCGCCACTTAAACAAAAATAAAACGGTCGTTAATGACCCGCCGTTTTGCCTCCAAAAAGACGTCAATGGAGTTGGGGTTGAATGTGCCATCCAATATAACGATGGTTTCCAAGAAACAGTCGAAGCTTTCGCCAATGTTATTAACACTGCCGAAGGCGGAACCCATTTGACTGGCTTTCGGGCCGCCCTGACCAGGTCAATTAATGACTACGCCCGGAAAAGTGGTTTTTTGAAAGAAAACGAGGAAAATCTCACCGGTGAGGACATGCGCGAAGGACTAACGGCAGTTATAGCCATCAAAATGAATTCCGAAAATCTCCAATTTGAAGGTCAAACTAAATCCAAACTGGGTAATGCTGAAATCCAACCGATTGTCAACCAAGCAGTCAAAGAAGGACTTGATACCTATTTTGAAGAACATCCTTCCGAGGCCCGCCGGATTATGGAAAAAATCTTACTTGCCGCTAAAGCCAGGTTGGCTGCTCGGGCGGCCAAAGATGCGGTTCTTCGCAAAGGAGCTTTGGAAGGGATGACCCTTCCAGGTAAACTGACCGATTGCCAGGAGAGAGACCCAACAATTTCTGAACTTTATATTGTTGAAGGCGATTCGGCAGGCGGTTCGGCCAAGCAAGGAAGAGACCGTAAGTTCCAGGCAATTTTACCTTTGCGCGGCAAGATTTTAAACACCGAACGGGCGCGCTTAGATAAAATTTTAGAATTTGAAGAAATTAAAGCCCTAATTATTGCCCTGGGAACCGGAATAGGGGAGACCTTTAATATTGATAAAGCCCGTTATCACCGGATTATTATCATGACCGATGCCGACGTTGACGGGGAGCACATCAGAACGTTACTATTGACCTTTTTCTTCCGCTATATGCCGCAGCTTATTGAAAAGGACTATCTTTACATCGCCCAGCCGCCGCTTTACAAAATTCAACTGCGAAACGAAACCTATTATGCTTATTCCGATGAAGAAAAGGACAACGTCGTAAAACTTAAAGCCAATGGTCGCAATGTATCCATACAAAGATATAAGGGTTTGGGAGAAATGAATCCGGAGCAACTTTGGGAAACAACCATGAATCCCGAAAACCGCATTTTAAAAAGGGTAACGGTTGAAGACACAACTGAGGCTGATGCAGTTTTTTCAATGCTGATGGGCGACGAAGTCCCGCCAAGAAAACGTTTCATCCAAACTCACGCCAAGAATGCTACCTTAGATATTTGACAAAACACTTTTATGATCGAACCCACTGCTGAACACAAAGAAAAAACAGAAACTCCTGGCGTCTGGGAACTTGATCTTTGGCAACAAGTTTACCCCAAGTTAACTTCGGAAAAATTTACTGGTAATGAACCATTAACCGCCAACTATCAAATTCCTGAAGCAGGAACAATTACTTTCGTCCTTAAAAAATCACCTGAGAATGTTTCTCATTTTGGGGATAAGGTTCTTGGGAAAAAAGGTCAATACAAACGTCGGCTGAGAAAAACCCTGATAGTCGAACTCAAGCCCAATAGCGGGCAAAATTACGATTGTTTCGCCCAAATCTTTGACGATGACCAGTTTAAAAATTACCGAGGAGTGGGGCAAATGGTAGGTGAAAAGTTAACTTTTCCCAATTGGGAAGAAGAAGGGAAAGATTCTAAAAGGGCGGTTACTTATCGCGATCCATCTCCTCTTGATCTGACTTTTTATCAGGCCAGAAATTTAACGATTAAGCTTGGAAAAGAATAAAAATGACTAACGAAATTGGTAAAGTTCAACTGGTCGCCATTACCGACGAAATGCAAAAATCCTATTTGGACTATGCGATGTCAGTGATCGTTGCCCGAGCTTTGCCTGATGTTCGCGATGGCTTAAAACCAGTCCAGCGACGAATTATTTACGCCATGCACCAGCAAGGGATGCATCATTCGACCCGTTTCCAAAAATGCGCCGCCGTGGTTGGGGAAGTTTTAAAAAATTATCACCCCCACGGGGACATTTCGGTCTATGATGCCTTGGTGCGAATGGCCCAGGAATTTTCCCTGCGCTACCCTTTGGTTGACGGTCAGGGAAATTTTGGCTCAATTGATGGCGATTCAGCAGCAGCTATGCGTTATACCGAGTGTCGGTTGGCAGCAATCGCTGATGAACTTCTGCGGGATATCGATAAAAATACAGTTGATTTTGTCGATAATTACTCCGGGACTACCCGTGAACCGCCACTTTTGCCTTCAGTTTTACCAAACTTGATTTTAAATGGCGCCTCTGGTATCGCCGTGGGAATGGCCACCAACATTCCGCCTCATAACCTGGGTGAAATTATTGATGCCACTATCTATCTTGCCGACCACTCAGAAGCTACGGTTGAGGATTTAATGGGTTATGTTAAAGGTCCAGATTTTCCCTCCGGTGGTTCAATTTTTGACCTTGAAGAAATTACTGCTGCTTATAGCACCGGCCGAGGAAAAATTGTGATGAGAGCCAAAGCAGAAATTGAGGAAACCAAGGGCGGTAAGTTCCAAATTATCATTACCGAACTGCCATACCAAGTCAACAAAGCCCAACTGATTACCCGAATCGCGGAAATGACCAAAGATAAAAAACTCGAGGGAATTGCCGACTTAAGAGATGAATCCGATCGGAAAGGAATGCGAATTGTCGTCGACCTTAAGCGTGACGGCAAACCCCAGGCAGTCTTAAATAATCTTTATAAGCATACCGCGATGCAACAAACTTTTGCAGTCAATACCGTTGCTTTGGTTGATGGCACACCCCAAACGTTGACTCTCAAAATGATTCTTTCTGAATTTATCAAACACCGCCAAGTGGTAGTCACCAGACGAAGCCAATTTGAACTGGCGGAAGCCAAAAGACGGGCTCACATTTTAGATGGTTTGAAAATTGCCGTTGACAACATTGATGAAGTGATTGAGACGATCAAAAAATCAAAAGATGCTGAAGTCGCCCGCGTCAACTTGATGCAGAAATTCAAACTGACAGAAATTCAGGCAACGGCGATTTTAGATATGCAACTTAGGCGCCTGGCCGCCCTGGAGAGGCAAAAAATTGAAGATGAGCTGGTTATGACTTTGGAATTAATTTCCTACCTTGAGGACCTCCTGGCCAACCCCCAAAAGATCCTTGGGGTTGTCAAAGGAGAACTTGGCAAACTTAAAGAAAAATACGCTGACGAGCGAAAAACTAAGGTTTTTAAGCAAAAAATTGGTGAATTTTCCGAAGAAGACTTAATTGCTGATGAACCCTGTATCGTAACCATTACCGAAACTGGCTACGTCAAACGCCAAGATCTGTCAACTTTTCGGACTCAAAGGAGAGGCGGTAAAGGGGTAATGGGGATGACCACCAAGGAGGAAGATGTAATCGCTCATCTTTTTACTTGTCAAACCCATGATAAACTTTTGTTTTTCACCGATCGAGGCAAAGTTTTTTCTTTAAGGGTTTATGATTTGCCAGAAGGTTCAAGACAATCCAAAGGTCAGGCGATCATTAATCTAATTGAGATCGAGCAAGGTGAACAAATTTTGACAGTTTTGCCGATCGTCAAAAAAGACGAAGCCAAATTTGTGATGATGGCAACCAAAAATGGAGTCGTTAAAAAGACACCGATTTCTGCTTATGAATCCATACGAAGATCCGGAATTATTGCAATTAAACTTACGCTTGGCGATGCTCTTCGCTGGGCTAGAAAAACCACAGGCCAGGATGATATTTTTATTGTCTCAAAAGGCGGTCAATCAATTCGCTTTTCTGAAAAGGACGTTAGGCCAATGGGCAGGGATACGGTCGGAGTGAGAGGAATCAAGCTCAAAAAAGGTGATGAGGTGGTCAGTATGAATATCCTGTCCCATGATGAGAAAAAGGCTGATCTTTTGGTAGTGATGGAAAAAGGTATTGGCAAAAGAACACAAGTGGGCGAGTGGCCGCAACAAAAAAGAAGCGGCACGGGTGTCAAAGCTGCCCAACTGACCGAACGGACTGGTCAGATAGTCTGTGCTAAAGTGATTACTCCCCAAGATGAAAGCTTGGTCCTGACTTCTAAGAATGGTCAAGTGATTAGATTGCCAATCAGAAATATTCCCAGGCTGGGCAGGCCAACTCAAGGTGTCACTTTGATGAGATTCTCCGGTCCTAACTCAATTGCGGCGGCAACTACCATCATCAAAGAGGAAAAAGAACTTAAAGTCGTCGATAAACCGAAAAAAAACCGAAAAACGAAAAAAGCAAAAACTAAACCAAAGTTAAAACCAAAAGCCGTCAAAAAAGTTCAAAAAAAACAAATTAGAACCAAACCAAAGGCAAAAAAGGTCACCAAAAAAACTTCCAAACCAACCAAAACCAAACCTAAACCTAAAAAGAAAAAATAACTTGACAAAAATCTCTCTCGCCCTTATATTTATTAAGGGTCGTGGTGGCAGAACGAACTAGCGAAAACTCAAAAGAAAAAAATCAGGAAGCCCAAGAGGCTTCTTTTTTTAATCAAAGGACTGTCGGACGTTTTACGGTCGCAAGTTTTGGCCCAGAAATTTTCAATCATCAGTGTCAAGACGGGGCCCAAATTCTAACTTTAATCAAGGACGGAGTAATAAATCTCGGGACTGTTTGCGACTCCTGCGGCCAAAAATTTAACTCTCTCTCATCAAATATCCCTCAAAATAATAGTTCAGAACGGACTTTTGCTGATATTAAAGAGAGAATTAAGGCTGATTTAACCCAGACTGAAAGAGAATTAAAACCTCGGATTCTTAACTTCTGGCAACCAAAGTTAGCTTTAGTAGAAGTACATCATTGTGATCCAGCCATTGACCCAACTTCCCAGTGCCAGGAAAAAATAATTTGCAGAATCGATTTTAGTCAAAATAACAAGGGACAGGTGATTACTTGCCGAAAATGTGGCCAAGAAGTTGATCTCAATATTCCCACTTTAAAAGTCGAATTAAGGCTCTTGACAATTTTTAGATGAAAGAAACCATAAACCGAAACCGAGGTAAAAAAGAAGCCCAATGGGCTTCTTTTTTTAAGATCGACCCAGAACATTGGCCAGACTTACCACCACCAAAAATTCCTTGGAGAGATTACTTCAAACCAAAACGCCAGAGACCAAAAGTCCGCAATCGGAAGGCTCCGATGACGGAGTCTACAATCTCATTACCACCAATCTTCCCGTCACACCTAGCGCAAAAAAGTCCAACTCAAATACAACCTAGCAGATAGCAGATTGATCAGATACCTAAAATCTTTCAACAGGCAAAACTAGTTGAGAGCCCAAAGCCAGATGAGCTGAAACTTAAATTGCTCAATCTTCAAGCAAGTCACCTCCTAGGTCAAATCTTTATCCAAGGGGAAATACAATATAATGACAGCCTGGAAAAAGCCAGAAGTTTCTTTCAAAGGCATCCAGAGTTAAACCGCGATTTTGCCATCGAGCTTTATCTCTTTAGCTTAAGGACAAGAGATTGGCTGATAGAATCATCTAAATATTGTTGGGAAGAGATCCAAAAAATTAGAAGAGAATACGGTCATTTGTTATCGGATGAATTAGAAAACATCTGACAGATATCAAATAGTGACAGAAGCTTCATAAACCTAAAAATATTTTATAAGAAAAATCAGAAGTTAACACTCTCAAGCACGGCCTTGCAGATGGTGGATGAATCAGAAACTTTGCTATCTGGAAGCTTTTCTCCTGTTATCATTTCATAAGGAGTTGTATAGGCTTTTTGCATGGCAAGAATTACTTGAGGGTCGACAACAGGAACTGGTCCATCACCACGGAATCCCCGGTCAGCAAGCCACCTTCTTAAAACGTCTTTGTCAAAAGTTTCAGGTGTTTCTCCTTGTTGGAAACGCTCTTCATACGAAGACAGTCTCCAAAATCTCGAAGAATCTGGTGTGTGGATTTCATCAATCACTCTCAAAGTTCCATTATTATCCACTCCAAATTCATATTTCGTGTCGGGGATTATTAGATTAGCAGCCAAACAAAATTTCTCAGCAAATCTAAAAAGTTCAATCGTATACATCCTCATCAACTCATAAAACTCTTTCCCTACGATTTCTGCCGCCGCTTTTTCAGTTAAAGGAACGTCATGAGCCCCATGCTCGGCTTTAGTGGTCGGTGTAATTATAATTCCCATTGAATTTGGTAGACGTTCATTCATCCTCAACCCGTCAGGAAATCGCAAACCATAAATTTCTCTTTTTCCTTGTTCAAAATATTGGTAGCCGATTGAAGTTGAAGTTGTGCCAGTTATATATCTTCTTGCCACCATCTCAACTTCCATAGGACGACACTCTTGGGTAATCATCACGTTGGGGTGGGGAACTTCAAGCATATGATTTGGGGCAATGTGGCAGGTTTTCTCAAACCAAAATGTGGAAAGTAAATTTAAAACCATGCCCTTTTGGGGAACTGTACAAATCATCCGATCATAGGCAGATTGCCGATCGGTCGTGATCACCACTAAACCATCTGCAGTCTTGTAAATATCACGTACTTTGCCTTGGATCTTTGGACCAAGTTCAGGGATATCTACAGTTAAAATACCGCCAACAAAATTTTTTTTCGGCTCTAATTCTTTCATCTTATGGCAGGATAAAGTTCTCTTTCTAAAAATTCGCTACATCTTTGAGAAGCGTTCCCAACATGGCAAAGAATATCCTCAAATGCGTGTTTGACCTTCTCTTTCCCCAAAACACCAACAATTCTTTCATCTGCCAATAAAAGTTCTTTCATAGGATTCGGCTCACCTGATCTTTTTGCTTCAACAGCTGTCTCCGCATGCTCAACTAAAATTGCATGAGCTTCTTGGCGATTCATTCCAGCTTTAGATAGGAGAGAAAGAATTACTTCAGAAACTGTAAATGGAGCAAACTTTTCAAGATTATTTCTGACAGAATTTTCGTGAACCGAAAGACCTCTAACAATTCTCCCTGCACGGCCCAATGCTTCATCAATGATTAAAAAACTTTCTGGCAACCAACTCCTTTTACCAGCAGAATCTCTTAAAGTTCTTTCCAATGTAACAAAGGCTCCAGTCATCCAGGCAGAAATAAAAGGTCCCGGTAAAACCTCAATCAGAGAATCAACATTCTCAGACTGGATTGGATTTTGTTTATGAGGCATGGCTGATGACCCAACTTGCCCTTTTCTTCGCGGTTCTGCTACCTCGTCTACAAAAGAAGATTGTAAAATTTGTAAGTCCAAAGCAAAATGATGAAGTGACTGACCAATGTTTGCCAGAGCAGATTCAGTCAATAGTAAAAACTTACGAGGATAAGTCTGGTCAGAAACTAAAACAAAGTCAACTCCCAACCTCTTCATAATCTTTCTCTCATGTTCTTCCGGAGTCATACCAGTTCCTTCAAGGAGTTCTGTAAAGGAAGCCGAAGTACCCACCGCTCCCTTTATTCCTTTGCCCTTGATACTTAAAGCTACAAAATCAAGAAGTTTAAGATCGGCTAGCAAATCTTGGGCGTAGCGGGCAAATCTGTAACCCATTGTTGTTGGTTCCGCTGCCTGCAAATGAGTATAGCCCATGCAGACAAGATCTTTATATTGGTCAATCTTTTGTCCAAAGGCGTCAAGAACACTAATGAGTTTGGGTCGAATTATCCCAAAAGATTCAAGAACCTGCATTACTTCGGCATTTGAAAGTGTGTCTTCAGAGGTTAGCCCTTGATGGAGAATTTCGCCGCCGATCCTGGCGACTTCACTATATTCTGCAATTGCCGCTGCAACATCATGACCTGTGCCTGATTTTGGGTCCCTTTCAAGCTGCCAAATTCTTTCAACTGAAAGTTGGGAAGCATGATCTTTCAAATCAGCGACTTGCTCTTGGCTGGCCAATCCCGCTTCTTGTTGAACTTCAGCAACAGCAATCCAAATACCCCGTACTTTAGTCCAAAAATTCGTTTGAGACCAAACTGTTCGCATTTCTGGCGATCCATAACGATAGGTAAAAGGGGAGAGATAAGTTTCAAAGCCAACTTTGAATGGTTCTGAGGCAGGCGGTCTATCTTGATGTTCCGCCGTCATCAATTTTCAATTATATCCTCAAGAATCAAAGAGTCAACTAGAGAAAATTGGAGGGGGTCAAACTATTTATTCCCCGAATGAAAAGCTTTATGGACATCCCGCAGTTGGGCATTGGTGACGTGGGTGTAGATTTGGGTGGTGGAGATGTTTTTATGGCCAAGCATTTCTTGAACCGAGCGGATATCGGCACCATTAATCAATAAATCGGTCGCAAATGAATGGCGGATTGTATGGGGCGTTGCTTTGACAGGCAATTTGGACTTGGCGACATACTTGTCAAGAATTCGCTGAATCGATCGGGAAGTAAGCCTCATTGTCTCACCAACCCCTGCCTCTTCTTTGGTCCCAGAATAACGGACAAAAAGCGGTTTGTAACTGTCCGGTCGCTGTCTAAGATAACGTTCGAGCCACTCTTTTGCTCTGTCTGATAAAAAAACCACTCGTGCCCGGCCACCCTTACCAATTACCCCAAATTCGCCTCGCTCAAGGTTAATTTTATCCCGGTCAAGCTTAACCAATTCTGAAACCCTCAGTCCTGTCGAAAACAAAACCTCCATTAAAGTTTTATCGCGCAAACCCTGGGGCGTGGAGAGGTCGGGTGAGCCAAGTAACTGTTCCACTTGCTCTCGATTCAAAAATTTTAACGACCGCGATTCCACTTTTGGCAATTCAATTTTTTCTGGCGCCACTACCGGCAAATCTTTGCGCACCAGATAGCGAAGAAATGCCCGCAAGGCAATGACGTAATAATTTTGGGTTACTTTTTTCAGGGGCAAACCCTGATCATTAACATGATGAGCCAAAAAAACCCGATATTTGCGTACCAGTTCGACGGTAATGTCCTGAGGCTTGGCAATCGGGGAATTCTCCTCTGACCATTTGGCAAACATCTGCAGATAATGACGGTAATCTCTAATCGTCAAAAGAGAAGCGTTGCGCTCAATTTCCAAATATTCTAAAAATTCATCAATCAGAGCTTTTAGATCCATATCTAACATTGTACGACGCGGGAAAGTTTTAGTCAAACCAATATTTCCATCTGATGATTGACAATCAGCAAGGTTTTAAATTATCCTTAACCCAAAGCTGCCCCAAAAGGCAGTTTTTTAAAAATGGGGGAGAGAGGGCCAAAAAGAGACTTGGATCGCCTGCTACCAAAAGAAATCCAACCTTGGGAACTTCCTTTACTTTCCGACGAAAAATTTATTGAAGTCATCCGCTGGCAAATGGCAGAAAAAATTGAAGAACTGGGCGACAACGGCCAAGAAATCAGATGCGAAGGAGCCGAATGCGAAAGATTAATCAATAACCCAGAATCGCTTCGTCGCCTGTTGGGCAAAAGCTATGGTCCTTGTTGTTTTGAAGAGGCAGTAAATCTATTTAGCCGTGAGGCAGATGAAAGTAATCCGGTTGATCGACTAATTCTTCTCATCGCCAAGCGTACCGTCGAATTAGGAAACAATATCTCCTTCTAACCTACTAAATATTGTGCGACGCGGTAACTAATTTTCCCAATGATTGCTTCAAGTGGCAACTTCTAGTAAAATTGGCCGTTATGGTTGAAAACAAGAACCGGCCAGAAATTAAAAGGTTGGGCCAAATTCCCAAAGAACAAAGCCGTCAAATTGGCAGGGTTTTAAAGGGGATTGTCAGAACGTATTTTTCAGATCAGGCAATTGAAAGGCAAAGATCCCAGGATTTGGTTGGATTGGAAACCCTTGCCAGAGGACAATGCCAAAAAATAGTGCGGCTCCTCAACGGCGCCTTGAGAACCGGCAGCCAAGTCGCGGTCTTGAATTTTCCAACGGTTGAAGGCCAATTTTGTCAAGTTCATCTCTTGGCTAATCAGAAATATCTCCGATCTTCAAAATTTGATCCTCAAAGATTGCCTGTGGAAGTTGAAGAACAAGATCAAGGTTTCACCTGGGTTGAAATTTCTTTTCAAAAACCAGAACAACAAGCAAGACCGGATATTTTTACGCTCGACATTCATACTGAACTCAGCCATCGTACAATTGAAATTTCTCCTCAAAACGCGGGGGCAGAACCCAAAAGCGGCGGTCTGGCCATTCTTTGGCGAAAAGGGCAAGACTGGCAATTAATTTTAGAAATCGACTGGAAGAAAAACCTACCCTTCAGAGTTTCACCAATGATATAATTTGGACAAGTGAAGAATAATTTAAAATTCAAAACAACTATTGGCAAACTGCAAAAAATGAAGATAAAGTTGCAAAAGAGGCAGCTTTTGGCAATTGGCGTTGGGTTTTTGGTCTACTTTGCCGGACAGGTGGTTTTAGGATTTCTACTGGTCGCCCTCTTAGCTCTTCTTTCACAAACAGGTTCGCAAAAAGTGGGGTCAATTATTTTAGTCGGCTATAATCTTTTGCAACTGGCAATAGTTATTTTGGCAGGCGGGGTAGTTGGCTGGCTGGTAAGAGAAAAAGGGCTTGTCTGGGGCACGGTTTTGGGAATCATTGTTGCCGTTGTCGTCTCGCTTCTGGCAATTTTTGCTCCCAGTCAACAAGCCCAAGGTAATAAACTGATTGCCAGTACCCTTAACGGCTTATTTTTAATCGTTCTTTTGGCGGTTGGCGGCAGACTGGGCGAACAATACTATCAAAAAAGAAGCCAGATTTTGACTAAAAAGTAATTTTGCTGCTAAGATTAAATTAAATAATGAAAACTGCCCAATGAAAATTCAGCATTCAGCATTCAGCATTCAGCATTCAGCTAAACTTAAAGGCTTTACTTTGATTGAGATTCTGGTTGTCGTTTTCATCATTGCGCTTTTAAGTGGTCTTCTCATTTCCAACTTCAACAACTTTTCCCGCCAAAAGGATTTTCAAAACGCCGCCGAAGAAATGCTGGCCAATATCAGACTGATTCAAAACCATACTCTTTCCGGCTTTAATGATTGTACCGACACTACTAATCCTGACGGCTCACCATATATTTGGCTTGGCTGGTATATTAAGCCACTTTTTCAGGCAAGTACACCGGATACCTCTTATAAGATTGGGGAAATTTGCTGGGACGGAAAAACTTATTCTGGAGGATTCAAAATAATTTCAATGCCTAAAAATATTCAGGAAATAAAGCTACCAAAGGATATCGTCATTGTTAGTATGCTAAACGGTTTAGGACAATGTGCAAGTAACAATGGTGGCGTTGATCCTATTTTCTTTTACAATTTTTCTTCACCAAATGGAAATCTTTGGATTGATCATATATTTATGAGTGGTGACAGAGATTACCCCTTGCAGGTTGGAATAAATTGTGTTGGTGATTGGTATTGTGGTCAACCAACAGGTTCAGTTGCAATTAAGTTAAAAGATCAAAACGAAACAGATTCTGACAAACAGTACAAAGGGATTGGTATCTCGCCGGTTGGCGGAACGATTCTGAAAAATTTGAAAGCAGGCGATTGGCCATGCCCAAATGGATCCACCTGGCCCATTTTTTAAACTTCAGGCTCTGTGATTTTTAAAAATTTTCAAAAATTAAAGGAGTAGGGGAGAAATGTAGTTTTTGCTATTCCAATAGCACTTTTTTGCTTTTCATATTCAAAAAGGGGATAACTTGCACAAAATTAGACAAAAGCGATCAAAATAGACACGGATCAAATTGGAGAGAACCGAGCAAAATTAAGAAAAATTTTAAAATAAAAAATATTAGATTGGAAATTTGTCATTTTAAATTTTAAATTCCCAGCCGTTCCTCCCCCAGGGTAGAACACTCCTCCATGTCGCAAAAGTATCATTGTGCGACGTAATCTCAGGAAGGAAATCTGCGGGTATTCGTCGACGGGGGGTAAATGCGAAAAAGTTACTAGAGATTAAAATTTTATTTTTCTATTTTTAAATTATCATTCTCTAAACTTCCTGTCTCCCAAAGACAACCAAACATACCTCTCCTCCCTAATAAAAGTCTTACAAGCGATTCTGTGAGGTTCTCTTACCAAAGTATTGAGATGATAGCAAACAACACTGATTACTTTCTTGCCCATTGGTTATCTTTGCTTATTAGACCAAGTTAGCACTCTAGCAAAACCAACGCCAGATTTTGCTATTCCGACAGGCCAAAATATCATTTTCCTACCTAGTTTTTCACCATTTCAGCCTATAAAATTTTCACGGTATTTGCCTCAAAAATTTTCACGGAAGTTAATGCATCTGATTAAATTCCCTCTTCCTCAAAAGAGAGGACAACTGCTTAAAGGAATCAAAAACTTGAAAGTGATAATGTGCAAGGTTTTAGAATTTTGAATATTTAACGATCAATTAAGAAGTCCTATAGTTATTAAAAAATCATTAAAAGTCCTATAGTATATTGGATAAATTATGTATCCTAGCTTCCCCTACCCCATCAAACTATATCAAATTTTTTTTCAATTTTGTTTTTTGAACCTAAAATTTTCAAAAATAAGGCCATTAAAAAATGTCTTTTTTTAAAACTATAAGGCTAAAATTCACTTGTCCACTTCCCTACTTTTACCATTTTAGGCACAATTTAGCCTCAAATTAGTCATTAAAAATATTAAACTGACTGAGGACAAGAAAAATAAAACAAGAAGAAAACTTTTATCTCTTACTGTCTTCTTCTACTTTTCTAGTTTTGTTTTTTTATTGTCTGAAGCCACCTTTAAAACTAAATCAACTACTCTATCTGTCGCATGTCCATCCGTCTGCCACCTATCCATTTTCTTTTTCAATTCAGCCCGGTAATCCTCATCAAAAAATATTTTTTCCAAGATTGGTCCAACTTCATCCTCTTTGTAAACAACCGGTGCTGACCCATCTTCAACAACTTCTGGTGGAGATCCCAAAAAATAGTCTCCTTTGTCCCGGTGCCTCTCAAGCATTTCCCTGATATAAATATGAAGAGAAGGAATTCCTCTATAAACAGCTGCTATCCCTTCAGTTGACCCAAGTGAAACGACTAAATCTGCGGCGATTCCAACCTCGCTCGTTGTAAACATAGTAGTATCAACGACCTTATCTTGAACCTCCTCACAGACATTGTCATAAGCTACTTTGTCATTAACATCTCTTGGATGCCTCCTAACGGCCAATTTGTAATCGTCAAGACCACAATCTTTCAACCCTTTTATCAAAAACTTTAAAGTTTCAGGAGACACTACTTCTGTGGTTGTGCCTAGATAGACAATAAATTTTTCACCTTTCGAAATTCCCAAAGTTTCTCTCACTCTCTTTTTTATTCCCTCTCTATCTTCATAAGCAAACCGGTCAAAACTCGGCTGACCAGTAACAATAATTTTTTCAGGATCATAATCCGGGCGGTTTTTCAACTCTTTTCTTTTTGCCCAGTCGTTAACTACGCAAAAATAATCAGGCACCAGTCGCTTAAGAGCCTCCAGACGATTACAGTGGACAAAAATGTCGCCCGGGTAATCCTCAACCCAAATGACGGGAACATAATCGTATTGGGCATTAGCGGTCAAGGCCAGTTCGGAGCCCGGAAGCTGGGAAAAGCCGGTTAAAATAACGTCAGCTTTAATTGAGACAATCCTTAAAAGCGGATCACGCAGATCATTCTTCTCAACCGTCGGCTCTTTAGCTTTCAAAAAATCCAAGCCTGATCTCTCTAGAATCTCTTTTCCTCTACTGTCAGCCATCACAAAAAGATCACAGCTTTCAGCCAACTTCTCAATAACAGGAAGAAGGGCATTTGCTTCTCCAGGATCTCGAAAGCTTGACAAAATTCGCGGCCGATTTTCCCCTTTTCCGATGTGACAGAAAAGATCAGTCCGCTCAAGCGGCCAGTTTTGCAATTCGAATTTATCCTTTGGCAATGCGGGAGTTTCAACCATAAAAATATATTATCATAAAATTGGGAAAAATACTATAAGGCAATCAGCCGCCCCAGCGGGCGGTCAAGATAAGAAGGAAAAAGACTACCAAAGCAACACTGGCGTATTCAAAAACCGTCCTGCGGTTAAGCCGATCATTAAAATGAAACTGGGTAATTCCTAAAGTAACATACAAAACTCCCACCACCCCCAAAGCTGCAATAATCGGCAAAAGCGGCCAAAATGAAAAAACTAAAGCAAATTGGCCGGTTAAAAATGCCAAAACCAAACTGTAAACCAAGACCCTCCAGGAAATAAATTCCTCCAACTCAAAGGACCACAAAATGGTCAGAGTAATTAAAAATGAAGTCGCCAAGACCAAAAGCGCAATCCACCAAAAAATCAAATGCAGAGCAAAGATAACTTCAAAGATAAAAAAAGCCGAAACTATCGCAAAGAGAAAGCCGACTGAATTGGCCGCTCTCACCAAAGCAATTGTTCTAATCGCCGCCACGTTATAAATATTTAAGGTCAAAAGTAAACTGTAAAATCCCAATCCAAAGATCAAAGTCAAGATGGTCCGGACCAGAACATGCTCGGGTAAAAGTGAGGCAAAAAGGGTCGAGGAAACTGCAAATAACACTGGCAGAATTGCCAAGACAAAAAATTTAAGGACGGTCAATTCTTCAAGCGACCAAAATAAAAACAACAAAACCAAAACGGCTAAACCTAAAACCGCCAGGTAGTAGTGAAGATCAATTGACAAAAACTGGACAACCAAAAAACCAAGAGCCACAATTGCCGAAGAAGTGACGAATTTCTCTCTTTTGGTAATGGCAATCTTTTTAAACAAAAAAGGAAAAACCTTCATTTTAAAACTTTGCCAATTTTACCACAGAATAGCAAATCACACTCAAAAGAAAAAATTAGGAGGAAATTTTTAAGAAATGATAAATGGCAATTGCCAAAGCGTCAACAGCATCATCAAGATAGCCATTTTGGGGTTTTTCCAGTTTTCTAACCCCTAAAATTTTTTTAACTCCCCTCTCCACTTCTTTTTTATCAGCCCGGCCATAACCACAAAGTTTATGTTTAATCGCCAGTCCCTGATATTCAAATAACGGCACCCTCTGGGCCGCCGCTTGGGCCATCACTACTCCCCTGGCCTGACCAACGGTCATGGCTGTCCGGGCGTTGGCACCAAAAAAAAGTTGTTCGACGCAAATGACATCTGGCCTGTGTTCAAGAAGAATTTTTTTAAGCTGACTTTGGAGCGCCCAGAGTCTTTTGGGCATCTCCCAATCTTTGGAAGTGGAAATACAACCGTAAGCAACAAGTGACAGGTTTCTCTTCTTGTTACTTGTTACTGGTCTCTTGTCACTTTTAATCAGGCCAAAGCCGGTAGTTGCTGTCCCCGGATCAATTCCTAAGATGAGCATCAACTTTTATTATATACTACTTCACAGCATTAATTCGGCTAAGAATGTAGCCAGCACCCCAATTGCAGACTCTTTCATATAATCTATGTTCCCTGTCAATCTCCGGAGATCGACTTTTCCCAAATTCGCCTAAAAAATGATGTTGATGTGGCGCGGGGCCTAAAATAGCATGGGAAAGCTCATGGGCAATGTATTTAATCTGTTGATCGTAATCTAACCAATCTGCAACTTCTATTTTGTGCCAAGGTCCATCAGGCTCATTCGCATACTCACCGGCATTAAACCACAACCAACCACTATTAGGTGGAGTCAAATGTGCAACTACCATCCTTTTCACTTTTAACGCAGTAGCCAAGGTTTTAAGGGTTTGTTCGTTCTCAAAAAGCGGATCTAAAACTTCAACCAGTCTTAAAAGTAAAGGTTGAGCTTCTGATTCAAAAACAATTCCGGGCTCATTTGGCCAGATCAGGTCTTCAGTTGGGTAAATTATCTGGGGAAGCTCTGGCTCTGAAGTTTGCTCACTTTTTTCTTCAATTTCCCTCATCTTTTCAAGAACCTTGTATTCCCTCCAATAAATTGTCGGGAATATCAAAGTTTGAATAGACTTTCTGGACGTCGTCTTGCTCTTCTAATTTCTCCATTAAATTGAGGATCTTTTTAGCCGTATCTTGATCACCAACTTCCACCATATTTGACGGTTTTTTGGTAATCTGGGCACTTGAGAGATTCAATCCCTTGGCAATCATCGCCTTTTTTACAATTTCCAGCTCTTGCGGTTTCGTATAGATCTCGACTGAATTACCTGCGTCTTCCACGTCTTCCGCTCCGGCCTCGACAGCTAAATCAAATATTTCCTCAATCCTCTTACCGTTTTTGGGCACCACAATTACCCCTCCATCAGCAAACATCCAAGAAATCGAACCAGGCGAGGTAAGGGTTCCTCCACTCAGCTCGAAAATTTTTTTAATTTCGGCAGTCGTCCGATTGCGATTATCGGTCAAGGCTTCAACAATAATTGCCACCTTTGCCGGGCCAAAACCTTCATAAATAACCTCCTCTAGATCACCCAAGACTCCACTTTTACCCAAACCTCTCTCGATTGCCCTTTGAATATTTTCTTTGGGCATATTAACCGAGCGGGCTTGTTCAATCGCCAATCGCAATTTGAAATTCGCATCTGGGTCGCCACTTTTACCATCCCTGACAGCAACAATAATCGCATTGGCCATTTTGGTAAAGACCTTCCCGCGTTTAATATCGGCTACCCCTTTTTGCCTTTTAATTTGTGACCATTTACTATGGCCTGACATAGTAAACCTCTCTTTTCTCTGTCACAAATATCAGATTACGAAGTAAGGCTGATATTTGACTCCACTTCGAATGCCCAGACATTTAAAAACCTCCTTATTCCTACCCACCGATTCTACCGCAAAACTATTCTTAGATACAAGATCCCCACTTTCATCGATCTTTCAAAAAAACAAAAGTTATCGTTTCAACCAGTTTCCTTTAAAAGGAGTAAATATATTGTTCAAATATCCGAAAATTGAGAACATTTTTCCAATCTTGACAAGTTTAGCAAAAAAAAATAAGGTTTCATATATGACCAATCAGAGTGGAAATTTTGCTCGCTGGTCGGATGACTTCGAAGATTTAAATAAATTAGCTACTTTGGCCATCAATGCCGCCCTTTCCAACGATTGGGCTACCGCAATCAAAGTCAATAAAGAGCTGCTTGGCAAAAATTCCCAAGATATTGAAGCGGTCAACCGCTTAGGGAGAGCTTATCTTGAACTTGGCAAACTCGAACTTGCCAAACAAACTTATCAAAAGGTTCTGCAAATCGATCCCTATAATTTAATTGCCCTCAAAAACCTCAAGAGACTGGCCAAAGTCAGAACCAACGGGAAAGTTACCAATGGCTTGCCCAATAATTGTGAGGAGAATGGGAAAAACCATAACAACCAAGCTTTTTTGGCTGAGCCAGGAAAGACCAAATTGGCCAACTTAGTCAAACTCACTACTCCTACTCAACTCTCTCTTTTGTGCAGCGGCGACGAAGTCTTCTTATTGCCAAAAAATCACTCTATTGCCGTTTATGACACCAACAACCAATATCTTGGTGCCCTGCCAGATGACCTGTCCCACCATCTTATTCCCCTCATTAGAGGTGGTAATAAATATCAAGTTTTTGTCAAAAGGATCGCTGCCAACGCCCTCCAGGTTTTTATTAGGGAGACTTCCCGCTCCAAAAAGTTTGTCAACTTACCGTCTTTTTTTGAAAATAATCATATTAGGAATCGCTCTTTTTCGGTCCGTCAAGAGTCAATCAAACCCGATTTGCCGGTTTTTGAAGAATTTAGCGAAGAATAACTCAAATTTTTTTCCTTTACTGCCAATCCTCACCCAAAGTTAAAACCAAATCACTTTCTTGATCTTCTTTTAACTTTTCAACTTCCAAGTCAAAAACTCTTGTTAGTCTGGTGACCGTGTATGAATTATCGCCTACCTTACCGGCGATTGTCAGTTTTGACTTGGGGGCAAGAGGCGACAAATTTTTGACTTCAATCACCTGGCCGCCTAAATTTTCAAGAAGGCTTTTAACCTTGTCTCCGGCCCCCTCTTTACCTGAGGCATTGTAAACTGCAATCGCCAACCCCTCTTTGGCGATATTGGGATCGCCAAAAACTTTTGCCACCAAAATTTCAAACCTGCCTTTTTTGGGAATAAATCCCCGACTACCATCAGCCAAAACAATCTCTTCCAAATAATCTTGGGTCAAATCAAGATAATTATCTTTTGAAAACCGAAGGCTATTAGATTTCCACCACGCCTTATATATATCAAAAAGGGTAAAATTTGTATCCAAATTATCAGAAACCCATTTTGCTGCCTTGAAAGCTTTGACTGGTGCACTAATACCCAGAAATTCCCCTCTAAGCTTGCTTAGTTTCTCAAAATCAAGACTAGAAAGCTCGATTCTTTTAAATTTCAGATAATAGTCAATCGGTACGCCAACCATTTGGCTGATTGTTTTGGCAAAAAGCGCTCCGCCAGCCGGTGGGCTCTCAAGCTCGCCCAACCCATAAGCTGCCCCCACTCGATACCAACCATATCCGCCAGGAACTTGGGTATAAGTGTCAACAGGAATAGCCAGAATTTTCACCGTCTTTTCTTTCTGATCAACACTCACCACCAAAATTGGCTCGGAGGCAATGGCAATATTGACCTTCATCTTCCCATCCCAAAGACTCCCTTTTTGGGAAAATTTATCCAGGATGGTACTAGATTTGGAAATTGGCTTGTTCAAAAATTGGGAAAAGCGAACTGTCCGCCAGATACCGTTGCCAAGAAAAAATAAAAGCAAAACAAAAAGAAAAAGTAAGACCAATTTTTGCTTCCGACGAAATTTTGGGCCCGCACCCTGACTTTTGAATTTTTGCGGTTTTTTCATCAAACTTCCTCAATTTAAGCGTAGCTTGAAGGTCAACCAACTGTCAATAAGCCTTACTTGACAAGACTACCTTTTGGGACTAAATTAACTATGCGAAAAATTCATAAAACTTTAACGAATAAAAAATATAATTTTAATTTAATACCTTCCAATTTTGGCTGTCGTAAAGACAAAAGACGTCAAACATGAGAATTCTAGTCATTGAAGATGACCGAAGAATTGCCAATCTTCTCAAAAAAGGACTAGTCGAAGAGGGCTATGCTGTTGATTTGGCTTATGATGGACTTGAAGGCCAATACCTTGGGGAATCGGAAGATTATGATTTAGTTATCTTGGACCTTCTCCTTCCAAAAGTTGATGGCTTGACGGTTTGCCGGAAACTGCGGGAAAAACAAATCAAAATTCCGATTTTGATTTTAACTGCCAAAATTACTATCGATGATCGAGTCGAAGGATTAAACGCTGGAGCCGATGACTACCTGGTCAAACCGTTTTCTTTCCGGGAACTGACTGCCCGAATTAATGCCCTTTTGAGAAGAAGTAAAGAAACTCTGCCGCCAATTTTAAAAGTGGCCGATCTTGAACTTGATCCGGCCAAACATCTTGTTAAGCGAAACAGCCGGACAATTGATCTTTCGGCCAAAGAATTTGCGATTCTTGAGTACCTTTTGCGGAACAAGAATCAGGTGGTCACCCGAATGATGATTTTGGAGCATGTTTGGGATTATAATTTTGATCCATCCTCAAATATCGTTGATGTCTTTATCACCCATTTGCGCAAAAAAATCGACAACGGCGACAAAGAAAAACTCATCCAAACAATCCACGGTGTAGGCTTTAAACTTTCCGATGAATAAAAGATGAATAAAAGTTGGTCTTTCCATAACTCAATCATCATCATTTTGATTATTTTTTTGATCATCTTTACCTTCCTGCCTCATGATTATCCAATCCAAAAAACTGGAATTTATCTCACTTGTATTGTTGTTGCCTTGACAGTTCTAACCCGAAAAAAATCTGTTTATCAATTTGCCAGGCGAAGAAAAAATTTTTTTCTTTTATCCTTGATAGTTTTTATGCTCGAAACCTCACTTCTAGCTTACTTTTCCGGTGGCATTCATAGCCCTTTTTTCTTTCTCTATTTGATTCCGATTATTGTCATCCCCCTTCAGTTTGGATCAGTTTATGTTTTTTTATTATCATCGCTGGCAATTATTTCCGTCATTGTCCAATACTTTGTCTTTCAAGAATGGCAGATTGGATCAATTCTCAAACTTCAAGGTCTAGAACATCTCTTAGATGCCATTATTCAAATTTTCGCTCTGACTTTTATTGGATTTATTACTTATTTTTTGATAAAGACCGAAGAAAAAAACCGTCTTCAGCTTAACTCCACCAGCCGCCAACTTGAAGAGGAAAAAAGCAAGGCAATTACTTTGTCAACAACCATTGCCAACATCGATGACGGGGTTTTTTTGGTCGATCAGAAAGAAAAAATTTTTGCTTGGAACAAAGCGATGGAAAATATAACAGGGCTTGTAGCCAAAGACGTCGAAGGCAAAAAAATCTATTCACTTTTAAGAGTTTATGACCAAAACGGTCAGCAAATTTGCACCTGTCCTTCTAAAGATCGTTGTCCAGAAGGGTCGGCAGAAAACACTGCACTTTTTATTCATCACCAAGCTGAAGCATATGTCAACAGTCGTCATCTTTTTGTTGATCATGTCTCCGTACCACTTCTAAATCCAGATGGCGAATTTTTTGCCACCGTCGAAATTCTCCAAAATGCAATCAAAGAAAGGGAAATCCAATTAATTGGTGACTTGGCTCAAATTACCAAAAGTTTCTCTGATTTCGAAGAAACTTTAAAGCAAATTATTAATAAACTGGCCAGATTTTGCCACGTCCAAAAAGCTGTTATTTTTATTTGCGATCAGGCTGGAGCTCTAACCAATATCCAATTTTTCGGGGTTTCGGATGATGAAATAGAAGCATATAGAAAGCTCTCACTTTACGATCTTTCCTATTACCCAAATTCCAAAATCAAGAAAAATTTTTTTTCCAACCGAGCCACCAATGATTCAAGGCTTGACAAACAAACAATTCGAATTTTTAAAATTAAAAAGTATCTCGTTTATCATCTTAAAATTCGCAACCAAGTCATTGGTACATTGCTTTTAGTCAACAAGAAAAAAAGCAATTTTTCTCTTGGTGATCTTGAATGTCTCGATAGCCTCTCAGGCCAAATAGCAGCAATTATTGAAAACGCCAAGCTCTATGACGATCTGAAAAAATCAGTCGTTCGTGAGCGACAATTTATCGCTGATGTTGCCCATGAACTTAAAACCCCCTTAACCTCACTGCGCAATGAAGCAGAATTAATCTTGCAAAGAGAAAGGCCAAAAATGGTCTATCAAAAAACCATCGCTTCGCTGCTTGAAGGCATCCATTCGCTTTCCACCAGATTGAAAAATGTTTTGGATTTGACCTGGAGTACGGTTGATACTAGCAGTAACCGCTTGCAACCAATTGACTTGGCAGCAATTGTTTCCGAGGTGGAAGAAATAACCGAAAAATTAGGAACGGAAAAGCAAATTACGGTCGACGGTAAAATTGACGGTCCCCTTTTGGTCAGGGGCGATCGAGACAGATTAACCCAGGCGATTATCAACATTGTTGATAACGCGATTAAATATACTCCAGCCAAAGGAAAGATTACTTTTAAGGTCTGGGGTGAAGAGCAACTGGCTCGAATCCAAATCTCAGATACTGGACTGGGAATCACCAAAGAGGAGTTGCCTTATATTTTTGATCGATTTTACCGCGGCACCAACAAAATTAAAGAATTAGGCTCAGGTTTGGGCTTGGCAATCACCAAATCGATTATCTTTGCCCATCATGGAAGAATTGAGGCTAAAAGCCAAGTAGGCAAAGGGACAATTTTTACCATCACCATTCCCCGTTCATAACTGTTCTCTTAGTTTAATTTTTAATCAAATTTTAATTCTTTTTTAAAAGTAGTTTAATAATCAATCTGTTATCTTCTAACCACCTTTTCCTGCAAGGAAGGTAATAAACAACCCGCCTTTTTGGGAAGCCACAGGGGGTTTGAAACCAAAAAGTCCAGAATGACTTTAAATAACACTCCTTGCAGGAAAAGTGCACTGAATGAGAAAAATATGATACAGAAAGAAGAAACATTCATCAGGTACTGGCCAATTTCAATCAAAATCTTTGAGGGCCAAAACCCAATCGATCTTGACCTTCAAAAAACCTCCCAAACGCTACTTGATAAGGCAACTAATCTTTTAAAATCGTTGAAAAGAATTTGGGCCACCAGTCCTGATGTGATCCCAACTTCCACCAAAGACTAAAAGAAGTCTTAATAAAAAATTGGTGGTCTAAAAAAAGATCTAAAATGGAGAGAGCTCCGCCCAAAATAGTTAATTATTAATGCTTAAAATTTTTAGTGACTAATGCTTGCCAGAGCAATACTTCATAATTAATTAAAGATGTCTCCTTTCCCAAAGCTCAGCCAAATGTTTTTCCTTTAGTTTGGTGACTTGGCCAAGATCATCCCAGTTATCAGCCAGGATTCTGGCCAGGTGTTTGCCGGCGGTCAGTCTGGGGACAGTCACAAAGTCTGCTCCCTGGTCATAAAGATGAACGCCATCAAGCGTTTGGGAAGTGGTGACAAAGACTGGCAAAGCGGGGTTGGCCTTTTTGGCAGAAGAAATCACAATTAAATTATCCTCGACACCAGGAATGGTTGAAATTACCAGTTTTGCCAAATGGAGATTCAACTTTTCGATAATTTCTGGATCGGCAATATCGCCAAAAATCACCGCAATATTTTGGGCCGCCAGTGATTCAACAATCTCGGGATTAAAATCAACAACCACAAAATTTTCGCCTAACTCTTGCCTATGCTTCAAAAAGGTCAAAATATCATTGCCCATCCGGTCGCAGCCAACCAAAACGACGTGGTCACGGAGTTGCTTTTCAATTTGGTAAGCAAGTTCTTGGGGGTGCTTCGGTTCCATCACTCCCAAAAACCTCCCTAGCTTTTTGTAAAGTGCCAAACTGTGGGTAATGCCAACGGAGGAGACAGCAATGGTTATTAAGGCCGTCAGAGCCACTAAGGCGACAATTTGTCCACTCAGATGACCAATCGCTGCCCCCAGAACCACAATAATCAGGGAAAATTCGGAAATTTGCGAAAGCGAAACCGCCGAAAGAAAGGCCGTCCGCCGCTTGTGCCCAAAAACTTTGGTCAAAAGGGTCAAAATTATCAATGGTTTGGCAAGAAGAACAACGATAGACAAGATCAAAGCGGAAATCACAATTTGCGAAAGTCCCCAAACCGAGGTGATTTTCAGGCCCAAAGCGATAAAGAAAAAGACAATGAAAAAATCTAAAAGCGGCCTAATTTTGGCCGAAATTTGAAAGCGAAAAATGTTGTTGGCAATTGCCAAACCTGCCAAAAAAGCCCCAATTTCAAAAGTAAAACCGACAGCCGATGCAACTGAGGCCATCGCAAAAGCCCAGGAAATGGCAGTCAAAAACAAAAGTTCGCCAGAGGGCGAAACAAAGTTAAAAACTTTCGGTAGGAAAAACCGGGCCAAAAAGGCAATGGCAAAAACAAAAGAAAGGCCGGTCAAAATCGTCACAAATAAGTTATAGGGCAAGAAAACATTGGCCGAAGGAGTAGCAAAACCGGACAGGACAATAATCAAAAGAACGGCCACCAAATCTTGAGTTAAAAGTATGCCAATAGAAATTCTGCCAAAAAGTGCGGTATGGGTTTTTCTCTCAGTCAAAAGCTTAACCACCACGATGGTTGAAGAAAAGGCAGCGGCAATTCCCAGGTAAAGGGAGGAAACAGTCGAAAAACCCAAAGCTTGGCTGATAACAAACACTAAAAAGGTGGTCGTGGCAATTTGCCCCAGGGTAGTCAGAAGAACGGTTCTGCCGATTCGCTTGAGGGAATCAAAAGAAAGTTCAATTCCCACCATGAAAAGTAAAAGGGCGATGCCGATTCGACCAAAAAACTCAAAAGCCGCCGCCGAGACTTCCTGAGAGAGACCAATAAAACCAACGATTGCCCCGGCCAGAATATAGGCCAAGATTACCGGTTGTTTGAAAATTTTCAAAACGATTCCAAAGACGGTGGCCGCAAAAAGGACCAAAGAAAGTTCATAGAAAACGTTAGTGAAACCCGCAAGTTCCTGCATAACTTAACTTAATACTTGATACTTAATACTTAATCTTTACTCTAGCTTATCAAAAATCTTTTGTAAATCAAAAGGCAAGGGTGAGGAAAATTCAACCGTCTTTTTGGTTTTTGGATGGGAAAAGGCAATTTTTGAAGCGTGCAAAAACATCCTCGGGCAAAAAAGTGGGTCAAATTTGCCAAACCTTCGACCAGAGTAAAGGCGGTCGCCAACCACCGGATGATGGATTGATTTCAAATGAACCCGGATTTGGTGAGTCCGGCCGGTAAGGGGCGAGAGCCGAAGATATGAGTAAACTCTCCCCTCCTCTGAAAAAAATTTTTTCAATTTTTTACCGAAAGGTTTGACGATTTCCCCAAAAATTTCTTCTTTTAGGGTTAAACGCTTGATAACTGCCCAATCAGTTCTTGCTTCCCTGGCTTGGGGAAGGTCGGTAAAAACCCGTTTTCTCCCATCAAAAACCGCAAATTTTCCTCTTTGGGGAAGCCTGACAATTGCGCCAATAATTTCTCCCTGATCATCCTCAAAATCCCCATGAACCAGCCCCAAGTACTCTTTTTTGACCTTCCTCTGGCGAAATTGGGCTTGAAGATTTTCAAAGACCTTTTGGTTTTTGGCAACCAGTAAAAGTCCTGAAGTTTCTCGATCCAATCGGTGAACAATCCCAGAACGGTCAAAAAAAGCTGACGGCTGTTGTTTATCAGCTGGCGGCTGCTGTAGCCCCAGATACTCCTCTGCCCAATCCTGGAGCGTTTCTTCTCTGATGGTCTGAGAACGGTTGACAACCAACCCGCAAGGCTTATCAACAACCAAAAGGTCGGGGTCTTCAAAAATTATTTTTAAAGGAGTCATTCCTTGGCCAGAAATGTTCGGAATTCGTGGAGGACTTGATCAGGAGTGAGAGCGCTTTTAATCAAATATCCAGCTGCCCCTAAAGAAAAACCTTCTTTAACCACCGCGTCTTGGCCCAAGTTGGTCAGAAGAACAATTTTGCCATTGGGTTTTTTCGATCTTTTAGCTTTCAAATCGCGCAAAATATCCAGCCCATCTTTTTTGGGAAGCATAATGTCAACCACCAAAAGATCATAACCGCCCGCCAGCGCCTTTTTTGACCCCTCTTCCCCATCGGCAGCGGTCTCAACCACGTACCCTTCCGAGGTCATCAGCTCCTCATAAAGCTCTCTTAAAAACTGATCGTCTTCGATAATCAAAATTTTCTGAGCCATCTTTTTTGATTATATGTTTTCCACCGCAGAAAACGCAAGTTATTTAAATTTTTGCAAATTGTTTTGCTAATTTCTTATCAAAAGTCTTAAACTCCGAAGCGTTATTCTCCTTTGCAAATACAAGGTTATAAGAATCGACTAGACCTAAATTTGTTCTTCGGTAAACACCAAGAGCTTTCTCAAAAATCTCTTTTTCATCAATATCAACTGCCAAACTGCATACCTCCTCTAAAATATAGGCAATCTTTTTTTTGTTCTTTTGATAAAAGGATCTCATAACCCAATAGATCTCAAAAAGAACAGGCAGTGAAGTAAAAAGTTGGATTTCCCTTTTGGTTGCAGACAGAAATAATTTTGTTGCAACCTCTTTTTGGCTCTTGTTATCAGCAAGGAAAAACCTTAAGAAGCAATTTGTATCAACAAAAATCATTTTCCAAGTTCATCAGCAAAATTTTCTCTTTTGGCTACTTCAATTATTTCATCAATATCCATGCCTTTAAATCTTTTGGGGATTTTAACCGAACCAGCTAAAGACATTACATGGGCGGCTGCTGATCTTATCCTAAGTTCTCCATTTTCTTCGGCAACCAGCACTCTTTGGTTTTCATAGAAACCTGCCTTCTTAAAAATTGCGGCCGGTATTGTTAATTGTCTTTTACTGGTAATAGTAGCAACTTGAGTCATTTTATCTCCTTACAAATTTTAATTAGTAAGGAAATTATACAGAAGTAAGGAAGTTTTGTCAATATCCCCTACTTTCATACCAAATGGGCGGTGGGGATAATGCCTGCCCCGCCGGGGCCGACTTCCTCTCTGATTGCTTTTTGCGGATCATAAATGCCAAACTCGTGAATTTGCCTGTCGGTGGCAATTGGCAGGGAAAAAGTAAAGGTTGAACCTTGACCGACTTGGGATTTGACCGAAATTTTTCCTCCCTGAAGTTCGACTAAATTTTTGGAAATATAAAGACCAAGGCCTGAACCTGAACCTGAAGGGGTGGTGGTCGTAAAATGACCTTGTTCAATCAGCCCAAACTTTTTGAAAAGCTTATCAATGTCGGCCGGCGCAATTCCCTTGCCGGTATCGGCAACCGAAGTCTCGACCATTCCGTCGCGGACGCCAAAACTGACGGTAATCTTGCCGCCTTTGGGGGTAAACTTTAAGGAATTGCCGACCAAATTCATCAAAACCTCTTTGGTTTTATTGTAGTCGCAAAAAGCCATTGGTAATTCTTTGACCATTTGGGCAGCAACTGAAAGACCAAGCTCGTCGGCCCGCGAACGCACCTCTTCAGCCACGTCTTCGGCCATGTAGTGCATATCAACTCCCTGGCGGGCAAATTCGATTCGGCCGGATTCAATTCGGGAGACATTAAGCATGTCGTTGACCAGTTTTATGAGGCGATCGGTGGAAATATAAGCGCGGTCAATGTATCTTTGCAAATTGGCAGAAAGTTTCCCGCCTTTGCCAGCCAGAGCCATCCACAAATAGGACTTAATCGCCGTCATCGGCGTTCGAAGTTCATGCGAAGCGACCGACACAAACTCATCTTTCAGGATATCCAATTCTTTAAGCTTTTCATTAGCCACTTCAAGTTTTTCTTTTGTCTCCTCAAGCGAGGTATAAAGCTGCGCATTCTGAACTGTAATACCCACCGCATCTGCAAAACCCCTCATTATTTCCTTTTCATATAAAGTTATTTCCTGTTCTCCTTTGTTTATACTAAAAATCAAGACCCCAATAACTTTTGAATCTTCTTTTGAACTAATTGGGAAAACAATACTAGTTTTAATACCTGCGGCTTCTTGTGCCCTATCTGCTAAGTGTTCGGAAATTACTGGAGCTAATAAATCTGATAACCTATTTGTGACTACAACTTTTTTTTCTCGGAGTGCTTTAACACAATAATTATCATCTGCATCTAACGGAATCTCAATTTCGGAAAATGGTATCGGGGTAAATTTTAAAGCTTCTTTTGCCTGTTCGGTCTCAGAAATAGAAATTCGCTTCAAAACCCTTTTTGCTTCATCAACCAGCGAAAGTACAATTATAACGTAGCCATACTGCCCAAGTTCTAATAAAACAGCGTTCGCAACTCTTTGGACTACCTCCCTAAATTCAAGTGATTCAACAATAATTTGTTGAATCTTCCAAAGAGCAGATAAAATTTTTTTCTTTTCAGCAAGATCGTCTATATATTCCTGAATTTCTTTGTTTTTTCGGTGCTGAAAAAGCAAAAAAATAACAAAAACAACACTTAGTAACAAAACTACAAAAAGAATATTCAACTCTGGGGCAGCTATTTCCACAATTCAATTATAGTAAAAATAAGTTTTATTGTCTTGCATAGATCAGAATACGACGGCCGTCGATGATCTTAGATGAAATTGAAGAAAAACGTTGTTGCCGGAGTATATTTTCAATCTCATCTATTCTAAATACTTTGAAACCGAGAAATGAAAGAATTAAGTTCTTCCGTGCACTTTCTTTTGGAAACAAACCGTCGTTCGACAAGAAATCTTCATAAATTATTAATACGCCGTTCTCTCGAAGGTGATCCTGACAGAATTGAACCAACCTCCCAACCTTGTTTTCTTTAACCCAATGAATTATGTGACTTAAAAGAACAAAATCAAACTTACCATTTAATTTTTTAAGTTTTTCAACGTCAGCTTTTATAATTTTTAACCTATTCCCAAAATATTTCTTTTTCATTTCTCTAAGATAAGCCACAGCGTAAGAATTTCTTTCTACGCCAGTTAATCTAAGTTCTCTATTTTGCTTTGCAATTTTTGTAAATACACCCATCTTCCCACAACCAAGGTCAAGTACTTCCATGGGTTCTTTAAACAAAAGTGGAAAATCTTTCTTTAACTCGACGACCACTTTCTCTCCAATCTTATAAGAAATATCAACTATTGCTTTAAGTGTTTCGTCATGCAATTTAATCTTTTTCCTAGAAGATTTAGGTCCAGTCACTAATAGCCAATACCACTCTGCATTTCCAATCAATGGGAGAATATTTTTGGCTGAATTTTCAATAAGATATTTTTTAGAAATTGGGGTTAAAAAATAACGTGAGTTTTTACCTTTATTAAGATACCCAAACGCAACTAGCGCCGAAAGAAGGGAGGGTAAAATTTTCCTGGGGATCTTTGCTAAAAGATCATCCTCTCTATTTTTGCCTTTTTCTACATTCTCAAAAATGTCATATTGGCAGGCACACGACAATATAGTATAGTCAGCGAGACTCAAATCCTCAATACTAAAAGTCTCAGTTAATTTTTTACTTTGTTTTGACACGTGTTAAAACCGCCCTGATCTCTTCGTTTGAAAGAATGTTGTTTGATGCTTTGGCTGTTTCAAGGATTTTTTTTACTAAATTTCTTGTAGGTTTAATCTTCATCTGCCTTAACTTTAAAATAACATTCGCTTTCCCGCTCATTGAGCCTACCTCAACCTCGGGCATTCTTCCAACAATTCGTGGGTCTACGCCAGAATAGACTCGAGCAACAAGATCATCTCTACCTAATTCTTCAGCTTTCAATTGTGCAGCAGCATGAATGCCTGAACCCGTAGTGTAAGCTTCATCGCCTATTACTGGGTAATTCACAGGTACTGGCACGCCTAAAACAACTGAAGCATATCTAACATATTCTGGCAAAGTTGTTAAATTATTTTTCACTATTCCTTCCACACGTAAATTGACAAGTAAAAGATCAATTGGTACATTTCCAGATCTTTCGCCTACACCTAAAGCGGTACCATGAATTCTATTTACCCCTGCCTCAATTGCTGTAAGGCAGTTGGCAATTTCCAAATTTCTATCTCGGTGTGCATGCCAATCAAGATTAACTTCGCTATCTTTAACAATCTTCTCAACAAAAAATCTCACTATATTTTCGGTACTTTTTGGAGTTGCATAACCTACAGTATCAGCTATACAAATCCTTTTTGCCCCTTTATCAATCGCTATATTATAAAGATATCGAAGGGTACTCGGGTGAGCGCGGGTAGTATCCTCTGTCACAAACATCACAGGTAAATTGTTCTTAACAGCAAACGATACACTATCTCTTACCATTTTCCCCATCTCTTTCAAACTCCATTTCTCTACAAGTCTCCTTATTTCACTACTTCCAAGAAAAATACCAGCCTCAATTGCAACCCCACTACTTTGAGAAGCCTCAATTATAGGGATTATGTCTTCTATATAAGTTCTCGATGCACAAGTAAGTTTTATATTTAAACGGTTTTCTCTTTTAATCTTGGCAAGTGCAACAACATCCTCTTTATGTCTTGCCCCAGCACCCGGAAAACCAATATTTGCAGAATGAATTTTAAGATCCTCCATCAAACGAAGGAGAACTACCTTTTGGTCAATGGTTGGATTCCTTACGTAGGAAGCTTGAAGCCCATCACGAAGTGTCTCATCATGAAACTCAATTTTTTGATGATTAACTAACTTCCTATTCCAATCATAAAAAAGTTCTTTCTTTTTTTTCATAGAGAAAGTCCAAACTAACAGTTATTATATTTACCTATTAATTTATTAAGTTGTTCTTTTAACCTATAAGTATTATAGTACTATCAAGTAATGATTTCCAAACGAATTCAAAAAATCGACAGTAGTGAATTAAGGGCAGCATTTGCGCAAGCTCAAAAAATTCAAAATTCAATCAACTTCAGTATTGGATTTCCAGCTATTGATACCCCAAAGACCATCAAACAAGCTGGAATTAAAGCAATCGAAGACGGTTTTACAAAATACATGCCAACCGATGGTCTCCCCGCCCTTAAAGAGAAAATTTTAAAAAAGCTCAAAAAACAAAATAAATTAAAAATTAAAGGAATTAACAATATTACAGTTACCCCAGGAGTGACCGGTGCTTTTGCAGCAATTTATATCTCGCTTTTTGACCCTCAAGACGAAGTTATTATTTTTGATCCATACTTTTTGATCTATAAGGAACTCTGTAAAATAGTCGATGCTAAACCTGTAATCATCGATACTTACCCTACTTTTCAAATCGATTTGAAACAAGTTGAGAAAAAAATTACCCAGAAAACTAAAGCAATTGTTATTAATTCCCCAAATAACCCGACTGGTGTAATTTATCCGAAAGAAACCTTAATTAAACTGGCAAAAATTGCCCAAAAAAATAATTTAATTGTAATTTCTGACGAGATTTATGAAGAATTTTGCTACCAAAAAAGACATTTCAGCATTGGCAGTGTTTATGAAAATACTTTAACTTTAAACGGATTTTCAAAGACTTACGGAATGACCGGCTGGAGACTTGGATACGTCGCTGGACCTGAAGAAATTATTTCCGCGATTAATGAAATTCAACCGTATCTATTTTTTAGTTCCTCTTCGGTTGCCCAAATGGCAGCAATCAAAGCCTTAGATATGAATGTAAAAAAGACAATTGATTTACACAAAAAACTCCATGATTTTGCTCTAAAAAACCTATCGCCAAAATTTGAAATTTGCGGTGGAGACGGAGCATTTTATTTTCTTCTAAAAGCACCAAATGGCAATGGCAAAAAATTTGTTCAAGCGGCACTAAAAAGAAAGCTTATCATGTTACCAGGAACGCTTTTCTCAGAAAAAAATACTCACTTCCGTATTTCTTATGCAACCTCAGCCGAAAATCTCAAAAAAGGAATTAAAATCCTTAACGAACTGGCGGAGAAGTATTGAAAACTATGGTCTTCGGCAGCAAATTAATGGCTTCTCTTTCTGATACTCTTGATGGATTTTCCCCAGCATCGTAAAGAGTCGCCGATCTAAATTCTCGCCAGGATTCTTGCGAACATCTTTAACACTTGCGGAAGCCAATTTACAGCCAAAACCAGTAATTCTGGTAAAACCATCCGGCGAGAAACTTCCTAATCGTAAAACCACAAATTCTGGATCTCCCCCAACTAATGGTAATCTCATTTGGGTATGGGAACTAAAAGCCCCAGACTCCTCAAAAAGATCATCGCGAACTATAACCTCAAAAGGAATTCTCCCCATTTTCACCTGTTCTTTAAGCTCCTCAAAAGTATATGGCGGCTCCTCACCATGAGGATTAAAAGACGAAACTCCAAGATAAGTCTCTGTTCTCATATAACAAGCGCTCAAAGTTGCAAAATGGCGCCAATAAGGATCTTCCCGCCAATAAAAAGCAGCTGTTGGACAATTGACTGGTTTTGCCTCAGGATAGCGAGCAGAAAAATCCTCTGGAGTGGTTTTAAATTCGTCAGGTAGCGCCCATAAATTCTTTTTAACTGGAGCAATTATATGAAGCGGCGCACCATGAGTTGTCCAAAGTTTGACAAAATTTGCTCGCCACCGCAATGATCGAAAATCAGGATGAACACGCGACCAATCAATAAATTGGAGCATTTCCTCCGGTGGAACAACCATCGGCACCTTTGACTCAGGTGGTCTACCAGGCTTAGCCTCCTGGAAAAATCGAGCTCCTAAACTCCTTCTTTTAACTCCTTTGAAAACTGCCCAGATTCCACCATATACTACCATCGGTACTTCATCGCGAACTGCCTTAGCCATCTGACAATGATGTTCTAAATTCCGAATCGAGTAAATCGGAATTCTCTTACTTAATTCCTCAATCACCAAAAACTGGACGCCATTTTCGCCGTCTTCAACTTTGACGGTCAATTTCTTGTTTGGTTCAGGTGTAATCAGCCTCTCGTTATCCATAGCGATCCATTATACTCCCCTCTTGCCATTCTGTATATTATAGGGTAGAATCTCTAACATCATGAGCGAGCGATTAATTGAACTTTCAAAAAGTAGAATCGTCAGAAGTAGTGTAGTTGCTGCTGCCCTAGGTAGTGCTTTTGTCGCCAGCATCCGTGCTTCTTCTGAGTCTTGCGCAGCTTCTGATCTACCTAACCAACCGGCAAATGTGGTCTTTGATCGCAGTCTGAGATTACCCAATCTTGAATTACCACCTACTACAGCCATTATAAAGAATCAAAATACTCCAAAACTTGAAAATGACAAATCAAGATTTGACTTTGGCGACTTAACTAAAGATCAAAAGATTGCTCTTACTAGCTTTCTATTTGCCGCCTTAGCTGGCTGGACAGCGATCGCCTCAAGACAAACAAACGGTGCTACCAAAGATCAACTAGTTGCACTAGCGGCTTCTGAGTTTGCTCTTCTAACAGCGGTTGCGTATATGCTTAAGGATATGTGGTCCTAATCTGCTTCTCAATCATTAACCGAAGGTTTCTATGCAAATTGAAAGAGGAGAATCACACCCACGACCTGAAAAAAAAGAGATAAAACTTTCCGGCCGCGTACTTTTTTTAACTAGAGATCCCGATCTTCTCCGACAACAAATTAAAGGTCTTGATCTTGTCAATATTTCTTTCGATCAACTTTTAGAGAATATTTCAACTGACGAAATTACTCCTTCCAGAAGTTGCGCCTTTGAAACTGATCCTCAAAAATTGGGCGAATTTGCCCTAACTGGTTTGCGGGGAGGAGTTATTAAAACAGGTGACCTTAAAAAAGGAAACTTCGAAGCAATTGTTGCCGGTCGTTCGTTTGGTTGTGGCTCAAGCCGAGAACATGCTCCCCTTGCCTTAATTGGGGCTGGCATAAAATTTATTGCTGCCGAGCAAATTGAGCGGATTTTTTTACAAAATAGCCATAATCAAGGTCTCTTCACCATCCAAGAAAATCCAGACTTAGTTGCCAAGCTTCTAAAGCATAAGTCAATCGACCTTAATGAATTCACCAAAAATGAGGATCCGATAACTCAAGAAATCATCTGTCGAGGAGGTTTACTTCCCTATCTTAAAGCCCGCCTAGAAGGAAAAGCCCGACTACCAACAATTGAAACCGGATGCCGGCCGATGACCATGGCAGAGAAAATCATCGCTGCCAATATCGTCAATCCAGACGGCTCAATCGGTGTTAGAACTGTTAAACCGGGAGATTCAAGTTTTATCAAAGCTGACTTCCGTTATAGTTATGAGCTATCTACCCCGCTTGGGGAAAGTATGCTCCAGATGGTCTTTAACGAAGAAGATATCGAAGTCAAAGATCCGCAGTCAATTGCTCTTTTTCAAGATCATTTAGCACTGTTCGAAAATACTGGCGACCCTAGGTTAGTTCTTGAAATTGTAAGGAAACAAAAAACTTTTGCCAGAAGACACGGCCTTAAAGTTTATGAGCCAAAAGACGGCATTTGCCATAATGTGATGGCAGAAAGACATGCCTTACCCGGTCAAGTAATTTTCGGTACTGATTCCCATACTTGCTCTCTTGGAGCAGTAGGGGCGTTGGCACTAGGAATTGGAGCTACTGAGATGGCTGGGGCTTGGTTAACTGGCGATTGTCGGATTAAAGTCCCGCCAACCTGGAGGTTTAATTTTTACGGAGAGCTAGCTGAAAACATCACCGCCAAAGACGTGATGCTTTCTATTCTCTCACAACCGCCGGTCCGCCAGGGTAAAGCGGTCAGCAGAGTTTTTGAGTTCGCTGGATACGGTCTGGAAAATTGGCCTTTTGACGAACTATTTGTCCTTGCCAACATGTCAGTTGAGGGCGGAGCAGCTACTGGTATTGTTGAACCAAACCAAGCTGTGTTTAAACATCTTGTTGTTCAACATCACCTAGAAGCTGAAAAGCTTGCATCTATGACTGTCAAAAGCGACCTTGATGCGGAGTTTGAGGAGGTAATTGAAATCAACCTTTCAAAAATCAAACCAATGGTCGCTTTGCCCGGCGATCCAAGAAATGGCGTCCCATTAAAAGAAGTGGCAGGAGTTAAACCTGATGCCGTTTATGTTGGCTCGTGCACTGGAGGAAAACTAGAAGATTTACAACAGTTTGCTAGAATCGTCAAAGGAAGAAAAGTTCAAGTACCGACTTACATTCAGGCAAATTCTCTTTCTACCAGGAAGCTAGCCGAACGTCTTGGACTGATTGAAACTTTTCGAGAAGCTGGAGTGGTAATTCTTGAACCAGGTTGTGGCGATTGTTGTGATTTGGGTATTGGTATTGCTAAAGAGGGTCAAACAATAGTTTCAGATACGAACCGTAATTTCCCAGGCCGAATGGGCCCAGCTGAAGTTTATCTTGTCAATCCAGCAGTTGCTGCTGCTACTGCAATTGCAGGAGAAATTACTTCTCCAGAAAAACTTTAAATCAACTTGACAATCCCTCCAAATGGGGCTAGGCTGAGATTAGTCGTATTTCTTCTGAAAGGAGGTGAAAAATGGAACTACTTCAAGTTTTTTTTGCCGGTGTTTTTATGATTAATGGAATACCCCATCTTGTCAATGGAATTAGCGGCAAAGCTTTTATGACGCCATTTAAAAAGCCATCATCCCCCCTAGTAAATATTATTTGGGCTTTTGTCAATTTTGCCATTGGGTATGTAATCTTGGGTCAAAGCTTTACTTTATTGACAACAGGAATTAATTTCTGGGTATTTTTAACGGGTGCCTTTTTGATGAGTTTGATGGATGCCAGTTCTTTTGCCAATCCGAATTTCCGCTTTCCTTGGCAGAAGGAGTAATTGGACGTCGAATGCGCTCAAGCCGGCCTCAAATCTTTTGAATAAAAACCGTAACGATCCAGGATCGTTGATTTTCAAATCCAATTTTCAACTTTCCTTGACAGGAAAACTAAGAGAGAGTTTTGTTTAGAAATTCTTTGGCTGTTAAAATTCTAACTTTGCCAAATTCTTTTAAATTCAGCAGGTGTTCATCACCTGATAAAATATAATCAGCTTGGCCTTCAATTGCTGCTTCTAAAAATTTATTATCCTCAGGATCCTCCCTTATTGCTGCTAGTCTTATTTTCCCAGGAACGACTACTGCCAATTCCAAAATCGCCGCCACTAATTCCTCGATTTCTTCTCCGCTGATTGGCTTGATCTTCTGAATCTTCGGATAGTTTAAAACCCTCACTATCTCTTCAATAATCTTTGGAGAAGAAATTACGACGCATTTCCCCTCCTGCCAGGCCTTTAAAATTTTAAAAATAGTACCTTTCTTGGGAAAAAAGCCTGAAACAAAAATATTAGTATCGAAGACAACGCGCGGTGGCGCTTGGAGATGAACGGTTTTCCTTTTAAACACGTTTCGATCTTAACGAATCAACTGCCTGTCGAACCAACCTTTCCGCTTCTTCTTCTGTTAAATCCTTTCCTTTGGCCCTAATTTTATCAAAAACCTCAAAACCTTTTAGCCATTCATTTTCTGTTACCCAATCCTTGGGATTAAAATTTTTTAAACCCAGGATCACTGCTTCAGGTTTACCAAACCGGGTGATAAAGATTTTCTTTCGTCCATATACTGCTTCATTAAGAACTTCAGAAAATTTTTGACGGGCATCTCTGGCCGAAACTGACGCAAACATTTTGAACTCCCTAAATAATTTAGCATATAATGTACACAATGTCAACAATTAAAACATTGACTATAAAATACTAATTTGCCAATCCGAATTTGGGGCTTCCCTTGGCAGAAAGCCTAAATTGAAATCTATATTGAATATTTCTTATTCTTCTCTTCCCCAAAAGAGACTAGTATTGTTTTAATCGCCGTATATTCTTTTCACACCCACAACTAATTTGCGAATCTCCGAATTATCAAGAGCCCAAAACGGTTTATTTAGAATCGAATCATCAAGCCCCATTCTTCTGATTACTTCAACCGCGCTTGATTGAGAAATTATATTCTTAACTTTTAGAGATTCATTACCACCAAAAGCATTTGTATTTGAACTATAATCTTGCACCAGCTCACGCAATAAGTATTTTGTTCTAATCCTCTCTCTTTTGTTAGCCTCCTTTTTTGAGAAAGTTCCCCTCATTGAAAGACGATCAGCATCTACGAAAGCTTGCTTCAGTGTATTCCCAACCAACTCAGATTTTTGCGCTCTGCGAAATAATTGTGCAAAGACATAATTTGCGGGATTTTTTTGCACTTCATCGAGTCCTTTAGGAATTAACTCAACCAATGCGGCGTGGGTTCTCGGTTTTGGGTAAAAACTAGTCATCGGTACTTTCGCAATAATCCTTTGGTGGAAAAATGTTTGGACAAGCAGAGATATTTTGCCAAATGTGCCATCCTTTTCATTTGCTTGAAATTCGTTTGCAATACCATCTCCAACAATTAAAACTGCATTCTCAATAGGCAGACCTACAATTTTTGATAAAAAGGGCTCGGTTATATGAAATGGAAGATTTGAAATTATTTGTGCCTCCTCCCCCCGTTTTATCAAACTTTGTAAATCCACCTGGAGAGCATTACCAAACATAAAGGACGTTTTTGGATTTTTTTTCTCAACTTCCTCCAAAACAGGCATGAATTTTTCATCAATTTCGATACCAATTACCTCACTAGCCCGCTCTGCAAGAGTAACCGAAACATGTCCTACACCTGAACCAACCTCAATGACTTTCGCCCCAGGGATAACCAAGTTAGACAAAGTTTCAATCACATCCCTGTCAACCAAAAAATGTTGACCAAGTTTTTCGCTTGGTTTAATATCGTATTGATCTAAAATGGTTGCTTGTAATGTTTCTTTCATCTAATTCAAGTTTAGGCAAACCATGTTACCAGAAATTAATTTTTTCCAAAATTTTCGTTCCCAAATCGAATCGAATTGCATTATACCAAACTATAAGATATAATTCATCCAGGACATGAATAAGCAGGAAATTAAGAGAATACTTGTTATAGCTCCTCACCCTGACGACGAAATTCTAGGCTGCGGAGGTACTATTATTAAAGCAATTAAGAGGGGCTACTACGTCTGTATTTTATATCTATCATCTGGCGATAAAAACCAATCTTTAAGAGAAAAAGAGGCTATAAAAGTCTGCCGATATCTAAAAATAAAAAGGTATTATTTCCTTAGACTCAAAAAAAACAAATTCATAGTCTCGACAGAAAATATCAAAAAAATTCTCAAAGTATTCAAAAAGACCTCTCCAGAAATTATATTTATTAACCATGATCAAGATGGCGACTTAGAACACAGCATTGCATATCAACTTATTACAAATTCTTACTGGAGATATAATATTGAGAAAAATAACGACAAGAAACTCCCGAGTCTCCTTTTATACGAAATTCACAAACCGATGCAAACTTATAACTTGGTTGAGAACATCACTGATCAGATACAAGAAAAAATGACCGCTTTATCCCTCTACAAATCACAGTTAAAAAATTCCAGAATCGATCTTGCAGTTAAGGGCCTTAACCAATATCGAGGCAGTATGCATGAAGGTGTTGATTTTGCTGAAGTTTTTCAAATTAAACGCTCAGGTCCTATATTTTAAATATCATTTGGAACAAACTACATTCTTGTTCAATTATCCATTCATTCCTTCACTTTTGTATTTATTTTCTCAATTTGAAGATAAATTGCGTATAATATCCCATAAGCAAGCTCGTCTTCCAGATAAAAAGATATATCCCGACAAGTACACCTTTTTCTTTAGAAGCACCTATTAGATATTTATTAAAACTTCCTATTAAACCTGTTGGTTTATCATGGATACCCAACTCAACTCCTATCCTTTTACCAACTCCATAACAAAAAGCGCTTTTTAAATCTGAAGCAGGACTAAGTGGAGGATGGTATACGTTTGCTGTAGGATCATATGCTATTTTTAGCCTGGCCTTATTTACTCTTTTGTCAAATTCACTATCCTCTAACCAGTAAAGACTTGGATGAAAATAGTAACTTCCAATATAATCTATTATTTTTTTACTGAATAGAAGTGGTGGTGAATATGCGCTTATTTTGTCAGAAGTGTGGTATTCTCTTGCTTTAGCTATTATCTTTGAAATCCAAGAATTTGTTGTAAAAATTACCTTACCTTTAGACAAAAATCCATTTTTCAAGTTTTTTTCTAATTTTTTTATGCACCCTTTTTTAAAGATGCAGTCAGAATCCATAAGAAATATACGATCATAGGAAGAGTATTTAATTCCATTATTATAAGCGCCAGCAATTGAAGGTTTCTCTATTTCACAAACTACAAACTTTATTTCTTTGTATTTCTTCCCATTCTCTTGAGACTTGAGCATCGATCTAACCAAACTCCTGATTTCTTCTGAGGGTTTATTAAACGAAACAACGACCTCGACTTTTTCGTCTATAGAATCAACGCAGCGTTTCAACCGTAAATCATCAGAAACTGGAATAACTACTGAAATGTTCATTTCTCAATTAAAAAATTTCCAACAGCCAGACAGTCCGTAGAATTTGAAAAAAATGAAGCGAGAGCATCAAAAGGAGTACAAACAATTGCTTCCCTTGCCCCATTAAAGGAAGTGTTTAGAATTAATGGAACTCCACTGAGTTTTTCAAAACGGTTTATCAATTTATGGTATCTAGGATTTATTTTTTCACTTACTGTTTGAGGCCTTGTAGAGCCATCTACATGCACTATAGCTGGAACCTTTTTTTGTTTTGAAGGCAACACATTAAAGGTATGCAACATGAATGGCGATTCAAAAGCATCTTCTAAATATTCACCCGCTTTCCCGGCTAGAATACTTGGTGCAAGCGGTCTCCAATGTTCCCTATTTTTTGCATCATTAACCTTTCTATGTGTACTTATTAAAGTTGGATCTGCTAATATACTCCTATTCCCTAAAGCCCGCGGTCCTACCTCCATAGAACCTTGAAACCATGAAACAATTTTACCTTGAACCAAAAGAGAAGAAACTTTTTCTTCTATATCATTGCAGCTAGTATATTTACACCCAATTTTATCTATAATAGCCTTAATTTCGCTATCATCGTAAGAAGGGCCAAGGTAAACATGATCTAAGACAGTTGTTGATTTCTTCTCGCCAATCAACAAAGCGGCTCCAATGCTTACTCCAGCGTCATTGGCAAATGGCGGAATGAACAAATTATCTATATCTAAAGATTTTTTAATTTGAGTGTTAGCTAAGCAATTCAAGGCCACTCCGCCAGCCAAACATAGATTATGAATTTTGGTTCTTTCTACTAAGATTTTGACACAATGAACCAAAATTTCTGCCAGTTGATTTTGAGCCGAAGCAGCGATGTTTTTTTTTATTTCTGTAATTTCGACACTCTTAAAAACGTCCCCATATAAATCATCAAATTTATAGGTTATCTCTCTTGATATACCAAAAAATTGAATAAATTCCTTTTCCCAACCCTCAACTATACGACGCTGTTGATCTAAAGACTTGTTTTCTAATGGAAAATCAATATCGACTTTTAAACCATTATTATTTAACTTGAATTGTTTGAACGGAAATTTATCTTCACCATAAGAAGCAAGTCCCATGGTTTTCCCTGGAGCATCGAGCCCAAACCCAATAAAATTACTTACTGCCTCATAAAAATAACCTAAAGAAGATTCGATTGGTAAGGACCATAAAATTTTAATTTTATTTCCTCGACCTAATGCAAAAGTTGTTGAAGTTTTTTCACCCTGACCATCAACAACTAGAATAGAAGCCTCTCCCATTCCAGATAAAAAGAAACTAGACGCTGCATGAGCTAAATGGTGTGACACAAGTTCTATCTTAGGTTTTTTCTTGTAGTTGAAAAATTTCTTAGGAAAGTAAACTTCGACTAAATTTCTAAGTCTTGGCTCTCTAATTCCGCTACCTTTATATAGTTCTCTAAAATCCCATCCAACAGCTACTTTGTCTATCTCATCTAGAGTCAGATTAACCTTTTTCAGACACCATAGTGCCGAGCGGATAGGAAGCCTATCGTATGCATGCTTCTGCCTTACAAATCGTTCTTCCTCCACCATGGCAATAACTTGGCCATCGCGAACAATGCACGCTGATGCGTCATGGCTGCGAGTAAGCCAACCGTTCAAACCTAATATAAATCCACTCATTTTTAATTCACCTCAGCACTTAATATCCTTCTCTGTCTCTCAGTTATCCGATTTTTATATTTTCTATAATTTACATTTAAAAACTTTTTAAAATTTCCAAGGAGAGAATCTTTATTCATCTGCATAGCATAAAGAAAATCTAATTTTCTTTCCAACTTTAAGGTTTCGAATCTATTAATATAACCATTATCTATTATGCTTTTCATATCTTGAAATGGGTTTGCTATAAAATTTTTTATGGGAACACCAGCACACGAAAAGGCTACTGCTCTATTTACACAAGCCTTGCAGTTACCACAATTATTACCAAAATAACAACTTATTGTCAGTTCCGGACTAATAGAATATTTCTTTCTCCAAACTCTGTACCAATAAGAAATTATTTCGGGCTTAGTTATTTTGTAAAATGGCGTTGTCACTTGGATTTTTCGACAATATGCTGTTGAAAAGAGTTCGCTACAAGTTTTAAAAAACTTATGGCTCTTGTCTGTGTTAGTTAGAGTAATTTCTTCTTTATGCGCACATAAATAGACGAATCCTCCATCTTTGGCGGAATGAGACAAAATTTCAGCGGCTGTCGAAGCAAACAAGTAATTGCGCGCAGGAATTATCCCAGTTTTCCAACGGGACCAGCCTTTTTCAATATATTTTTTTAGATCGACCTTTATTATCGCTGGATGCAACTTAAGCAATTTACAGATTTTTTTTACTACCTTAAGTTCTTGCTCTTCGTTTTTTTGCCCAAAACCGATCCATATCGGTAATACATTCAAACCCCTATCTAAAGCGTACATAAGACCTGCCGTACTATCTATTCCTCCACTAAACGACACCAAACAATCATAGTCGTTTTTTAACAAAAAATTGTTGAAATTTTGTTTAGAGGTTGGCTGAAATGAAAATTTTAAGTCGAATTTTCTGGGCGCTGCCCGCCGATCATTTAAAACATAAGAAAAAAAAGTTCCCAATTTTTTTTTTGAGTAATATTCTTCTCCTTTTATCAATACTTCGTCTTTTTCTAGATATCCAGCAAGAGTGACTAATATCGCCGTTTTTATTACTGAATCCACCCGAAAAAATTTTGGCCCTCTGATTTTAATATCCGACGTTGCAAAACTCCTATCTCCGACCTTTCCAATTAACACAAATCAAGCCCTCCTTTTTGCCCCAAACCATCTAAGCTGATGTCTTAGGGCCATTTTCCATCCTCTTTTTACAATTTCCGACTCTAAAGATTCTGCATGTGAGGACACCGTTTCTGACGTATGTCCTTCAGGCATAATAAGAATTTTTTTATTATCTAATCTACACTCCTCGGCAATTTGTTCAATCTCATCTAAGTCTGGAAGCGTAACCACTACAAACTTAAACCACGAGTTCGAAAGAGAATTAATACAACGCAACACATCAGGTCTATATCTTTTTATTAACGGATTACCACTGTTCTCAAGTTTAGGTGAACAATTGAACTGGCAATAATTTAGACCTTTAATTGGCTTTACAGTGCCATTTGTTTCGATTTCAACTTCCCATTGGGGCAGAAACTGCAAAAGGTCAAGAATTTTTTTCTGTTGAAGTAAAGGCTCCCCTCCTGTAATGACTAATCTCTCGTGCTCTTTGGTGTTCCCAAAAACTCTCTGCCACTCATTTTCAATTTTTTTAACCGTCTGTTCGCAACTCCAGTCTTCGGGTTCTTGCCAGAATTCACGTCTTCTTTTGTCCCATGTATATCCTGTATCACATTTCCACCCACCTCCTAGACCACAAGCTAAATTACAGTAGTGCAACCGAAGAAAAACCGCTGATAGTCCAGCTGTTCCGCCATTCTCGACCAATAATCCCTCTCCTTGTAGAGTTGCAAAAGCGCCGTCTCCACTAACTTTGAGCATATTAGGAACAGGACGTATTCTTTCCAAATCCTCTGGGGTGGGTGAAGTATATTCTAATTCGTGACTCATTTTTTAAAAGCTTTGTTTTTAAATTATTCAAAGTCTTCTCTATAGCAAATTGACGCACTTGTTGGAGTTTCCCACAGTCTAACATAGAACAATTTAAGACCAGTTTTAAACTTGTCTTTGAAACGTTTATCAAGTTCACCAAAAATCCAAGCAGCAATATTTTCCGCGGTGGGAACAAATGGGACAGTAATAACTTTCAGGTTTTTATTTTTTTTGAAAAAGTTTAAAAGAAGTTTATCTTTCTCCCCAACCATGAAACCATGATCTAAAACATCATGAATATATTTCATTGCTATATCCTTAACCTGGCCAAAATCTATAACCATTCCTTCCTCTGAATTACCTTCAACGTCAATCAATTTACCTTCCAAACATATCTCTAATTTATAACGATGGCCATGAAGATTACGACATTTTGAATAGTGGTTTGTTACACGATGACCCATATCCCACTCGATTTGTTTTGATATTTTCATTTTTTCTCCTCACCCTCTAAACCGATATCTTTATAAAATTGCATCATTAAATCGGAACGTCTCTTCATCAATCCATCTTTAATTGTTGTTTTTGTAATAAAACCTTTCTTTTTTATCCCCCTCATACTTACACATAAATGCTCCGCTTCAACGTAGATAACACAACCCTTTGGATGTAAATTCTTCTTTATTGAATCAAAAATTTGCTTAGTGAGGTTTTCTTGGGTCTGGAGCCTTTTAGCAAAGACATCAATTAATCTAGCGAATTTTGAGAGTCCTAAAATTTTCCCATTTGGAACATATCCAATGTGTACTTTACCATAAAATGGAACCAGATGATGCTCGCACAGACTATAAAAATCTATATTAGAGACTGTTACTAAATCGTTATAGCCGTTGTTCTTAAAGGTTTTAAATACAGAGGCTGGATTCCGAGAGTAACCATTCAATAACTCACGATACATCCTAAGCACTCTCGTAGGGGTTTCTCGTAAACCTTTTCTCTTTGGGTCTTCTCCAAAATATTTAAGAAGGTCAATTATCAGTTTTCTTTGGTCACGAGTTGCCATTCTCGATAGTTTTTGGCTTATTCAACCAGAAAACTCTTTCTTAGGCTTATATCATACCATAAGAGGTCAAACTTCGCACTTTTTGATAGAAAGTGCGTTTAGTCGTAACCGTTCAAAAGAAGAATTTATTGCACTCCTTATTGATTCTCCGGTTATCGGCGAACAGCTCAAAAGATCAACATGGATAGTTTTGCGTTCCGGCCAAGTATGGATCGCTAGATGCGATTGAGAAAGAATATAGACAAGAGTTACGCCGGAAGGTTCAAACTCGTGATAAATTTTCTTAATTACAGTAAGACCAAGTGATTTTATTAATTTATCGGCAATAGACTTTACTTCGCTTACTGAATTGGGAAAGCTATCCTCTAATTTAATAATAGCCGCAAAATGGTCAATTAGTAGTGTAGATGTCGCCATTAAATTTTTTGTTACCTACTAAAGGTTTCGTCCTTGGGGTCACATCACATATAAAAAGTGAACTGCTGTTCCCGATAGACTCTGCCCCATTATATCTATTGAATTTATCAAAAACCCAACGCATCATTAGACCAGAATCCGTAAGTACTTTATAGATTGGAAAAAACCTTTCTTTTGCGCGGTCACTGTTACCATAACAAATATAAATACGAGCAGAATTATTAGTCTGATCCAAACTTTGGATAGCCCTTGAAACAAAAAGACTTACACCTTCGGAAGTGTAAGGCGGATCAGTAAAAACAACATCAAACTTATCAGTAAATGAAGTTGGTAATGGTAATCGAGCATCATACTTGACAGTGTTAATCTTAAATTTGACTTCCCGAGAAACTTTTTCAATTCCTTTTAAGATTCTCTCATCAATATCAAGAACAGAAATCTCATTTGCAGTTTTAAGAGAAGCGACTGCAACAGAAGTAAAATCATCATCACCTAAAAATAAAATTCTTTTAGATTTAATGTCCCCAAAAAAGTCCATTAAACAAGCACGAAGCGCAGTAGTTTCCAGTGTCGCCGCAAACTGATCGAATTCTCTCTTAGGTACCTCACGCAGATTTTGAAAATGGCCTAATAGACTAATGATTCGCGAAAAATCCTCTGTTTCCAAAATCTTCCAAATCCTCTCTTCTTGAAGATAACTACCACCTAATTCTTCAGTTAAAAAATTGAGGTGATTTGGAGATAAGCAAGTAAATTTTGAACTTGGCTCAAAAAATGACGCTAACTTTTTTTTAGCTTGGTTCAAAACATTCCTGGAAATGCCCAACTGGCGCAATAATTTATTATTTTCTACCGGAATGCCATCTTTTAGAATAAAAGCCATATCCAAAATTTTTTTAATTGGTAATCCTAATTCTCTAGATACCTTTAAAAACTCAAAATATACGTTTTTTCTTTCCACTATTTATAACCTCAAATTTTAACTTAAAGCTAGTCGAAATTATACAGTACTCGAATCTAATTTTCCAATTTTTTAAAAACCGTCCAACTTTTTGGTCATTTTATTTACAATCTTATCGCCCTTGCATATACTTAAATTCAAATGGCAAAAAGGATTAAAAAATCGAAGCTGGCGTTTTTTAAGATCACCTGGCAAACCTTAAGGTTGGTCTACCGAGCCAGCAAGTTTTATACAATCGGCTTGGCTGTCGCTCGAATCGTCCAGGGTGTAATCCCTGTCGGCTATCTATACGTAGGCAAACTGATAATCGACGCTCTGGTTTCGGCAATTAAAAACGGCACAGGCACTTCGGCCTTGCCTCATATTCTGACCCTGGTTGCCATCGAGGCTTCCTTTTTTGTCGTTGAGGAACTTCTCACCCGTCTCGGCCGCTATTTTGAGGTAATTTTGGAATATTACCTTGATCTTTATCTTTCGACAATTGTTTCGGAAAAATCTGCAACCTTAGATCTATCCTTTTTTGACAACCCGAAATTCTACGATAAACTGCAAAAAATTGATCAAGATGTCAACTGGCGGCCGTACCGTCTAACCTACCTTACTTTTGAGATAATCAACGAAATAACGACCATCGTTTCGCTTTTGGCCATAATCGCCAAATTTAACCTCTTATTCGTTGCTGTCTTAATTGTCGCCTCGTCCCCGATTTTGTGGTTTAGAACCAAAATCTCATCAGAACTTTATTACGTCCGCAACTGGCAAACTCCAAGGCGCAAAGCCTACATCTATTTCACTGATATCATGCGCCGGAAAGACGAAGCCAAAGAAATTAAGCTCTTTGAACTTTCAAGCTACTTCGTCAAAAAGATCAAAAAGCTAGCCAAGGACTTTTTGAAAGAAAGCGAAAATATTTACAAAAAGGAGAACATCGGCCAGATGGTTTTGGATTTAGTTTCACTTGCTACTTATTATGGAACTTATTTGTTTGTAATCGTCCAGGCACTCCTGCAGAAAATTACAATTGGTGATCTGACTTTATATGCCCAATCATTCTCAAGAGCAAGGGGGGCTTTGGCATCATTCATTTACAATTTTTCAGTTATCTTTGAGCATGCTCTATTTCTGGATCATTTATTTGATTACCTGGCCCTGGAACCAAAAATCACTTCACCGAAACTAGCCCGAAGGCTTAGAAACGACAAAGTTCCACCTATCAGACTGGAAAAAGTTTATTTCAAGTACCCAAGGGAAAAAAATTATGTCCTAAAAGACATCAATCTATCGATTAAACCGGGTGAAAAAATCGCCTTTGTCGGCGAAAACGGCGCCGGCAAGACCACCTTGGTCAAAATCATAACAAGGCTTTATTCTGCCCAAAGGGGAAGAATTTTCGTTGATAACATACCGATTGAAAAAATTAATCTCCAAATGCTTCATAAACAATTTGGGGTAATTTTTCAGGACTATTCCAGATATTACGCAACCGCTGCCGAGAACATCAGTTTTGGTAACGTGGGCGAGATTAAAAATTTTAAAAAAATAAAAAAAGCAGCCGACATTGCTGGCGCTTCCGAATTTGTTGAAAAATTGCCCAGGAAGTACAACACCACTTTAGGCCAGCTTTTTTATGGCGGCCATGACATTTCAACCGGCCAGTGGCAGAAAATTGCTTTGGCAAGAAGTCTTTTCAAAAATGCCAATATTATGATTTTGGATGAACCGACCGCCTCAATGGATCCCAAAGCTGAATTTGAATTTTTTGAAAAATTTTTGGATTTAGCCCGCGACAAAACTGTAATTTTAATCTCTCACCGTTTCTCAACCGTCAGATTGGCTGACAGAATTTATGTTATTGAAGAAGGAAAAATCACTGAAGAAGGCTCGCATCAAGAACTGTTAGAAAAACGGGGGGCTTATGCCCAACTTTTCAAACTCCAAGCCAAGAGCTACCAATAATTAATTGACCTTTTTCTGAAATAGTATCTGCCAAGCTAAAATCAAAGATCCGATTACAATTGCCGCGTCAGCCAGGTTAAAAGCCGGCCAAATTCTCAAATCGATAAAATCCACTACATAACCCAACCGCGCTCGGTCAATCAAATTGGCAACTCCCCCACCTAAAATTAGTGTTGAGGGCAGGAAAAATTTTGGCGAATTGAAAAAGTTTTTCCCAAATTTAAAAAACCCGATTGCCAAAATGGCAGAGATAATAAAAACCAAAACCCAACCGAAAGATGGAAACAAACCAAAAGCTACTCCTTGATTGGTTGTATGAGGAAAATTGAATTGTAAAACTAAAAATTTAGAAAACTGATCAAGAAAGATAACTAAAAGAACTATTAATACCATCCGTAAACTGTCAATCACAGACCGCTTATTCAATCTTTACCCGCTTCTCTTCCTTTTTCTCGCATTCCAGACACAAAGTCGCCTCGGGAACCACTTTAAGGCGTTTCTCATTGATTTTTGCTCCACAGCGTTCACAACGACCATATTTTCCAATACCGACCAGCTTGAGAGCCCTTTTAATTTGTGTCAAAGCCCGATTTAAATTATTTTTTACCATCGTAATCCGCTCATGGCCTTCGTATTCATAGGCGTCAGTCCCTGGTTCGTTGACCACTGTCCGATCTTCTTGCAAATAAGGGTCATCGCGGGTCAGCTTGGCAAGTTGCTTTTCAAGCTTAGCTTTTTGATTTTCCAAATATCGCCGGATGCCAGTTAGCGTCCGGCTGGCTTTTTTGGCAGTGGTAGCCATTTTTCGATCCTCCTTTTGGCAAAAATTAAGCGATTTTTTAAGCGAATCTGAAAATCAACTGATCCTCTTCTGACAGTTTGACAAAACCCTTCCAACGCCTTTCGGCGTAAATTTTTCTCTCGTCCGAAAAGAAAAATTACTTGAGGAAAAACCGCCAAATCCTGCCAGAAATTTCTTTTTGACCGCCTGTAAAAAAGCGCCAACCCCAAAATAAAAAAAATCAACGCAAAAAGTTGGTTGGCACGAATGGAAAATAAATATACACTATCCCCCCGCAAAAATTCAAGTAGAAAAATCCCCACGGTCGTCAACATCAACCAGCTGGCAGTCAAAAAACCGTCAAAGTGGATCCGCCTGCCAAGTCTGGCCAAAATTAAATAAATAACGGCAAAGACGGCAATTCCCAAAATTTGAGTTGGATGACGTCTGCCCAAAAGCCCAGGTAAACTAATTCCCCAAGAAAATGTGGTCTGGGCCCCATAAGCTGCCCCGGAGAAAAGAAAGCCCAGCCAAACAAGAACCTGGGCAAAAGCGACTCCAACGATTGCCAGATCAAAAATCTTCCAGGGATGCAGGTGATGTTGGCGGCAGTAAAAAAAACCGACCAAACCGCCACCCAAAACTGCTCCCCAAAAATTAAAAGCCGAAAGTTGGCCAGTCAGTCGAACAAAGGTTGACCCAAAACCAAACTGCCACCAACCAATCAAAAGTTCGGCTACTTTTCCGCCAACCAAAAGCCCGAAAAGTAAAAGCAAAGAAAGATCAAAGATCAAAACTTCTTCCAAATTTTCATCTTTGGCTGCCCGCCAAAACAAAAAAACTGCCGAAAGATACGCGGCGGCCAAAAAAAGGGGCAATGATAAAACGTGAACCGGGCCAATTTGCAAAAGTTGAGGGAACATCTCAATGGAAAGATACAACATCAGGCTTCTAATTTGCAACTTGAAAATTGAAAGCTTTTCATGGTTTAGTAAAAGAGAAGATGGCTGACTTAAAAAATCCGCCCGATCCGCCAGCTGACCAGCTAAAACCCCCGCCCCAACCAGAACCATCGGGAGGTCAAAATCCACTTGCCGAACCACCCCAAGCTTATCCACCACAACCCCAAGACCAAGAGATTGAAGCTGGTGAAGAGTTGCCCCCACCACCACCATCACTGCCAACCGAAGGACAAGAACCGCCACCTCAACCACAGCCTGAATTACCACCTACTCCCCAACCGCCCGAGCCGTCAGCACCTCCGCCAAATTTCGAACCGCCAGCGCCACCGGCAACTCAATCACAATCCGAGCCGTCCCTACAACCCAAGCTGACTGGTGAAGAAACCATCCAGCCGCCTCAATTCCCCCAACCAGAAATTAATCCTCCGTTTTCTGCTCCTGTTTTTCCACCAACCCCTCAACCAGCCCAGCCTGAACCCCAACCTCAAAAACCAACCTTACCAGCTAAAAGCGAAAATTTTTCGGCAAATCAAACTTTTAAATTTGCCACTTTTGGCCAGCGGATTTTTGCCTTAATTTTGGATATTTTAATCGTTGGCTCAATTTCGGCTGTCCTCTATTTCGGCCTGACTTTTGTCAATTTGACCTCTCTTGGCCAAACCAATCTTGCAACTTTTGGCTTAAAAGAGACTACAGTCTTTACCATCGCTTTTTTGGCACTCTATTGCGCCATCCTAATCTATCCCTTGACCTTCACCGGTATTTTTGGTGGCACGATCGGCAAGCTGATCTTGGGACTTTCAATCGTCAACCGCCAAGGCCAACATCTGACCATCGCCAAAGCGATCGTCCGAACTCTTTTGGGTTACACTCTGGAAGCGTTAACCCTTTTTTTTGGCTTTTTCTGGCTGACTTTTGACCAGAAAAAACAGACATTGGCTGACAAACTAGCCTCTTCATTGGTCATTCAAAACCAACCAGCCAAAAAAATATTGATTGCTTTGGTTGTGATTTTGAGTCTGGCGGTTGGAACCGGCTTTTGGTACTTTACAATCGTCCACCCGATAAAGACTAATCAACCAACTCAAAACATAACCGAGCAAAAAGTCACGCCGGTAAGGAGTGAATCGGGATTTGTCTTGGGCGAGAATATCACTTTTAAAGTTTTTACAAGTCATGACCCAAAGCTTTCGATTGACTATCCGGCAGGTTGGCTGGTTTTTGAAAAACCTCAAGCCGAGACCTTGGCGGAATTTGCCACTCTTGATGGCATCTATCGCCTGACAATCCAAAATCCCCAAGCGGTTGGCGAAGACCAGTCAATCGACACTTTTGTCAAATCTTTGAAGGAAAAAATTAAAACTGATTCCCCCTCGGCGCAAATTGGCGAAACTGAAAATATTTTGGTCAATAGTTTTGCGGCCAACCGTTTTGAGTCGATTGAGGAAACCCCAAAAGGGACTTTTCGCGTCGCCTACCTTCTCATCTTAAAAGATGACAAAATTTTTATCCTTGAAGCTTCGGCTCCGGTAAATCTTTTCCACCTCAAAAACCTCGAATTTGAACGGATGCTCGAAAGCGTTAAGTAAATTTGCACTGCTTGACTTTCCCTGTTATACTGAAAAATACCAAAGTATGCTCAAAAACTAAAAGACTAAAAGGGCAGTTGCTTTGGATTTTTTAATGGTATGACAGCTTCAGCCCACGCTTTAGTTGGCGCCAGTTTAGCAGCAAAAATAGTCAACCCCACAATCGGTCTGCCACTTGCTCTTGTCAGCCATTCTCTTTTGGATCTTATTCCCCACTGGGATTTTGGCACCAACCATCAACAAAAGAGCAAAACCCGCTTGTTTTTGGAAGCTTCCTTTGACGTCCTTTTGGGGGTATTTTTGGTCTGGCTTCTTTTCCGAAATTTAGTCTCGCCTGTCTATCTTTGGTCAATGGTGGTTGCCGCTCAATTGCCTGATTGGATTGACACATTCTCTTCCCTAATCGGAATTTCTGATTACAAACCATTTGTTTGGCTAAAAAATTTCCAAAGGAAATACAACAATAAACTTGAACTGCCCTGGGGTCTTATTACTCAGTCAGTGGCTTTGGCGATTGCTGTTTGGGGATTAACTCCGGTTTCAGGCGGAAATTTTATTGCTTTAGTTTTCCCGATTCTTAATCCTTAACCCAAGGTCAGGAAATTCCACTTAACCACTCTTACTTATTTTCTTTCTTTCGTTCGACGTACGCGCCAGTTCGAGTATCAACCTTAATTTGGTCACCCACTTTGATAAAAAGCGGCACCAGGACCGTCAAACCATTCTCCATAGTCGCTGGTTTATAAACATTGGTGGCCGAATTGCCTCTTTCACCCGGTCCAGTCTCGTCAACCTGGTAATCAATTACTCTTGGTAACTCCACTCCCAGTGGCTCATCACCCCAAAAACGCAAAATTGTCTCCATCCCTTCCTTGAGAAATCTCCCCTGGTCACCAATTTGGTCGGCATTGAGGGAAAATTGATTGTAGTCAACCGTATCCATGAAGTGAAAACCAGTCTCGTCGGCATACAAAAACTGGACTTTTTTGCGATCAACTTGAGCTTCTTGAACTTTTGCTCCGGTTGAAAAAGATTTTTCGACTGTTGCCCCGGTTTTGAGGTTTTTAACCTTGACTTTAACCGTTCCCGATCCTCTCCCCATCTTTATGTGTCCATACGAAAGGACAAGATAAATTTGCTTGTCCTCCGAAGCCTTGGCGGAGGAGGAATCTTCAAAAACAGCCCCAGCCCTAAGTTCAGTTACAGAAATCATACTGGAATTTCCTCTTCCTGGGTTTTTACAGCCAAAACCACACAACCATCCGATTGTTGAAGTTTGGCAATCGATGACCGGAGTTGCTCTTCTGCCAGTAACTCTTTGAGGATTCCTGTCAACTCTTCAATCGTATTTAAAGTGTCAAGTTCAAATAAGGTACCACCTTCTCCATATCCTTCTACCACAAAAAATAAACTACCATTCTCTTCTCTTCTTTTGAATCCGACTCTATTAAAGCCGGCTGTTAACCATTCGGTAATCTTGTAAATTTTTTCAGCCTTGGCACTAATATCTATCCATTCTTTGAAACGCTGTTCGACATCATGCCGAGGCATTTCGATAATCATAACTTCAATATCTCTTACTCTTTCCGCGCCAGGCATAAACCAATCACCTCCTTTTTTTGTTCAGTTTAAAAGCAATTTTGTTATTGGGTGAGATAATACCATATTGGTAACTTTATTCACAACAAGAATCCAAACCGGTGAAAAGACTTAATCAAAAGGATAAGGAATTTCATCCTCAGGGGTACACAGAGAAGTAGAATGGATTACATAAAGTATATGGCTATCAGTCAAATTCTCAAAACGATGAGCAACACCAGGCCTAATAACAAGTACTCTTGGATCTCTCTCATCTTCCTTTTCACTCCCTAAGACTACAGACGCCCGTCTGCCTGTTGTAACATCGATAAGATCAACTTTTAAAACTCCAGACATTACTTGGCAAAGCTCAAATTTTGGCTTTTCAAGATCTGGATTGTGGTAATGCTCACCAGTTGTTTTTCTAGGCTCAACCTTAAGACTATAGTAACTTGATAAAGGTATGTCTTCACAAACTCTTTTGACTACTTTGAATTCAGAAGAAACTTCAATCAGATCTCGGCCAAGTTTGGTGTCCCTTATTGGCAGAATCAAAATCTGAAAAAAGCCTTGATCTTGAAGTTCAATCGCCTCAGGATTGTATGCTTTTATCTCTAAATTTAAATCTCTCTCAGTCATAACAGAGTGCCGGCGGTCGGAGTCGAACCGACACGATCCTTTAGGGATCATAGCTTTTTGAGAGCTACGTGTCTACCAGTTCCACCACGCCGGCCCAAAAAAGGTGACATTAACCGGCTACGGCAAATAAAAATTATATTCTCAACCACCAAAAATTTCAACCTGCCCTGGCCATTTTAATTGACATCCGAATTCAAAACCATCTAAGATAAAAAAGGTCCAGATGAAACTTGATTTCTTAAAAACCCAACCGATTATCTCCAACATCAAAGCTATCCAGAATATTACTGGTGTTTTGGTCTTTGTTATCTCCCTTTCGCTTCTTTTTATTATTCATTTTTTCCCCGAATATCAAGGACTTCGAACTTTTCATTATTTTGCCGCCGTCTCCTTTTGTATCCTTGGTGCTCTTTATTATTTCACCCCGCTGGGCTTAAACCCCAAATTTCACCTCCTTCCCTATCTTTTTTTCCCGCCAGCGGTTGCAGCAGCAATGTTTATCATCCCGCCGATTGCACCCTTGATGGTTTTCATCTTTTTTGGCTTAAACTCTTCTTATGCCCTGACCTTTGGTAGCAAAAAACTGCCGATCTTAATTGCCTGGAACGGGATTTTTTTAATTGGCTTTTTCTTAATCCGATTTGGTCCTGAGTATTCCTTCATCCAGAAATTTTGGATTTCGTCTTGGCTTTTGGTTAGTTTGGCTATTTACGGCTACCGGGATTACCGCTTTGGCCAAGAGCTTTTAAACCAAAGGCTTGAGGTTGCCCAAATGCAAAGACTCACCTCTCAACTGGGTTATTCCAAAAATGTTCTGGCTGCCGAGCGTAATAAACTTTTTGTCACCCTGGCAAGCATCACTGACGGGGTAATTGCTTTGGACCAAAAACGAAGAATTCTTTTTGTCAATCGGGCAACCCAGCATATTCTGGGAATGGAAGAAGACGAAATTTTGGGTCGCCTCTTGGATGAAGTTCTTGAGTTTTTCGACGATCAGGGCAAAATTATACCAAACGTCCTAGCACCCGTTAGTCCGATTGGAAGCGACCGAGTCGTTTTTCAAACCAAAGGGGCAAAGTTAAAAACGCCAAAAGGCAAGGTGGTTTTTGTCAATCTGACCTCTTCCAAAATTAGGGAAGGGCAAAGTATTAATCTGGGTTGCATTTTGACTCTCCATGATGTCACTCGCGAAAAAGAGCTTGAAGAGATGCAACTTGACTTCGTTTCAATCGCTGCCCATGAACTGAGAACCCCAGTTACTTCCCTCCGTGGTTACATCTCCTTCTTGCAAGATGAAATTGGCAAGAAACTCACCGGCCAGCAAAAGCTTTACTTAGAGCGGATTGTCGCTTCATCAGAACAACTCGTTTCTTTAATGTCCAATCTTTTAAATGTCTCAAGAATTGAAAAAGGAACGCTGACTTTGGATCTCAAGCCTTTGGTTTGGTCAGAGCTAACTTCGCAAACAACTACCAATTTTATCAACCGGGCCAAACAGAAAAATATCACTTTGAAAATTGTCCATTCACCGGCGGAAAAAAAGAAAGTGATGGTTGACAAAACCAGAATTGTTGAAGTTTTGGAAAATTTTGTTGACAATGCCATCAACCACACTCAGGAAGGCGGGAGAATTGAAATCTCAACTGAAGAGAAAAATGGCTTTCTGGTAACTAATGTCACCGACAACGGCGAAGGTATTCCCCCCAAAGCTATTCCCCAACTTTTCACCAAATTTTATCGGGTCAAATCGGCTCTTGAGTCCGGCGCCAAAGGGACAGGTCTTGGGCTTTTTATTTCCAAATCAATTGTGGAGATGCACAAAGGACAAGTTTGGGTTAAATCAAGACCAGGTCACGGTTCGACTTTCTCTTTCTCAGTGCCGATTGCCCAAAGCCAAGCCAAAGAAATAAAAGTTGAAAGATCGCTGAGGTTTCTGCGGGACAACAAACCCCTAAATCACAAAATCTTAACCACCATTCACCAGAACCCTTGATTATTCTTGAAAAATTAAATTTCTTAAGGAACAGCAGCTAATTCTCCGGTCGCTCTGGTTCTTCTTTGTTTTTCAACCCCGTAGAATTTAACCCGCTCGCCGCGAAAAAGAAGATCAATTTCTCCAAGCGGGCCATTGCGGTGTTTGGCAATCAAAAGTTTGATTTGTTCAGAAGTCTCGGGATCTTCCCGGTAAAGAAACATTACCACGTCCGCGTCCTGCTCAATCGCTCCTGATTCGCGAAGATCCGCCAGTTGCGGCACTTTGGATCCTCTGGCCTCAACAGCCCGAGACAATTGGGAGCAAGCCAAAATCGGAATCTTCAGTTCACGAGCTAGGTTTTTTAAATTTTGGGAAATCTCGGAAACTTCCTGAACCCGATTCTCCAAATTTCTTCCCCGAATAAGCTGGAGATAATCAACGACCAAAAATTTCAGCCCTTTTTCAATTTGCAGGCGGCGGGCTTTGGTCCTCATCTCCATAATGTTTAAGGCTGGGGTGTCATCAATAAAAAGGGGTGCATCAGCCAATTCTCCCATCGCTTCCTGTAAACTATCAAAGTCGGTATCCTCAAGTCTGCCCGTTTTTAGTTTCCAAGCATCAACATCAGATTGAGCAACTAAAAGTCGGTCAACCAATTCTTCTTTGGACATCTCCAAAGTGAAAAAGCCAACCGGCAGTTTTTCCCGAACCGCCACATATTGGGCGATGTTTAAAGCCAAACTAGTTTTGCCCACTCCCGGCCGGGAAGCCAAAATTAAAAGGTTTGAATCCTGCATACCGGCCAGTTTCTCATCTAAATCCCGAAAACCGGTTGCCACTCCCCTCAAACCTCCCTTTTTTCGATGGAGTTCGTCCAAGCGGTCAAAACTTTCCGCCAAAGCGTCTTTGACGGGGATAAAATTTTGCCTCAGATGTTCCTGGGAGATACCAAAAAGAGCTTGCTCGGCTTGATCCAAAAGATCCTTGACGTCGCCCTTTTCGTCAAAGCAAAGTTCGGAAATCTTTCCTGAGGTTCGAATCAACTCCCTTTTGGTGGAATGGTCTTTGGCAATCTGGGCATAATAGCCAATGTTGGCGGCAGTTGGCACTAGATTGGCAAGTTGGGTCAGATAGGCCGTTCCACCAATCGCCTCATATAGATCTTGTTTTTTCAACTCATCGGTTAAAGTTACCAAATCAATTGGTTGCCGTCTTTCATAAAGGGCAAGCATCGCTTTAAAAATTTGAGCATGGGTATCTAAATAAAAATGCTCGGGCTTTAAAAATTCAGCCACCGAAACAATCGCGTCTTTGTCAATCAAAAGCGCTCCCAAAATTGATTGTTCAGCTTCGATATTTTGAGGTGGGACTCTGGTTTGGGCCATCAAATCACCCTAAATTTTCAAGCACTTTCACTTGAGTTTCGTCAGGCAATCGGTCGCGGGCAATCGAAAATTTCTTTTCGGTTTGAATTTTTTCGCCAATCTGGGCCAAAAAGGCATCCAAAGGCAAAAGTTTATCTTCCATATCTTTCGTACTGTAGTGCATTGGCAAGACAATTTTTGGTTCAAGCTGAGCAATAATCTCCACTGCTCCTTTCGGATCAACTGAATAAGTACCGCCAACCGGCAGCATCAAAATATCGATGTTTCCTAAAAGTTCAATTTGTTTTTGGGAAAGTTTCTCCCCGATACTGCCAAGGTGAGCAAAACTTAAACCGTCTAGTAAAAATTGATAAATGGTAATTGATTGCCCACCACCGTTTTCCTCTTTGGCCGTTTCCCCGATTGCCCCGACAATGTTGACGCCGCCAATTTCATATTCTCCTGGTCCCTGGATAATAAAAGGCGAAGATCCATCGGTTTTTTTAACCTTGGCAATATTGGCGTGCGCTTGGTTTCCTCGATTGGTTAGAAGCACAATATCGGCTTCGATTGATCTGGTGGCGGAGTCTGGCGGGTCAATCACAACTTGGCTCCCCCGTCCTCTGACTTTAAATGAAGAATGGCCTAGAAATGTAATATCAACCATTTTAAACCCCTAAAAACCTTGCGGCAAACATTGATCATAACAAAAAAAAGGGAGGGTTGACAATATCAATTTTTACCAGTACCCTATTCAGGAAAGTTGTCAATTATTTTAAAGTTTAAAATTCTTAGCTTGATTTTGCTTAATTGAAATTTAATCTTTCAATTGTTAAAATTTTAAAGATCTAAAAACTTAGGGTAGCAAGTGATGTTCAAGCTTTACCTTCCCGAAGGCTTACTTTTTGAACCGACAGTTGACCTTCTAAAATATGCTGGCTACAAGGTCGATCAAAAAAACTCGCCCAATGTTCGAATTGAAAACCTCAATGTTCAAACCAAACTTTTAAAACCAAAAGATGCTCCCTTGCTTTTATGTCTGGGGAAGGCTGACCTTGCCCTAGTTGGTTCTGAGATGGTTCGCGAGTTTTTGCTTACCTATCCCAAAGCAGCCGGCCGATTGACGATGATTTTGGATCTGCCAATCAAAAATACTACTCTTGTTTTGGCCATTGCCAGACAACGCTTCCCGCTGGTCACCAGTTTGCCGGAATTTTTAACCCAATTTCGCAAAAGTGGTCAAACTCAAATTGTTATTTCCTCGCAGTTTCCGGCAACCACCAAAAGTTTTTTGAAGAAAAAAGGGGTAACTTCGGCTAAATTTTTTTCACCTGCCGGTTTGGCGGCCAGCTGGGTCCTGCCGCCCGAACCGGAAGCCGATTTGACCTCGGAAGTAATCGAAAATCCCAGAGAGCTTGAAGAAGCGGGTCTCAACATCATTGAACAGATCCAAGAAAACCACGCAATCATCATCGCCAACCGCTCGGCGATTGAAGATGCTTATCAAAAGTCACAAATTGATGATTTTGCCCGCGAATTAAAAAGAGGTCTGTGGCGCTTAAAAGAATCGCAAGCCAGACTCGCCGGCCAGCTTCCCCTACCAACCTTCCGACCTTCTCCTGCCTGGTCAAGGTAGACTACTTGCAATCTGGCTTTTTTTTGTGTTAATCTGGTTTTGATGGATCCGGATGATCAAAATCCAAATCAAAATCTAGATTTTTCTCCACCCCAACCGCCAACCGGTCAACCGGCTGTTCCAAATGAAGAACCGACTTCCCTGTCTCAACCGCCACTTTCAGATCCCAATCCCCCCCCACCGCCTTTTGAGGAGCCACTTTCCAATGATCCCCAACCCCTTCAACCGCCTATTGAAAGCCAACCTCAATTTGAACCGCCGTCAGTCCAAACTCAACCACCACTTCCCAGTCAACCAACGGTTGAAGCACCAATTGAAACCGGACCACAATACGCCCAACCAATTCCTTCCCAACCCCCAAGCCCTCAACCACCTGGCGCCTCGTCTTACCAACCGCCAGATCAACCTCAGTCGTTTCAGGCTCCACAAACCACTCAGCAAGCCGCCGGCCATTCAATTTTTAATGGCAAACTAAAAATCTTAATTGCGATCGTCGTCATCCTGATTATCGCCGCCGCCGCCCTCTTCCTTTTTGTCCACCCATAACTTCTCTTGTTACCAATCTTTGAAACCTGATAAAATGGACTCATGAGTCAAACTGATGTTCAAACGCCCAAAGGTTTTCGGGATTTTGCGCCTGAGGAAGCCAAAAATCTCGAGGTGTTGATTGCCAAACTTCAAGAGGTTTTTTCCTCTTTTGGTTTTGTACCTTTGCAAACCCCGGCTCTGGAGTTTGCCCAGACTTTAAAAGACAAATATGGGGAAGAAGAAAAATTAATTTATGAATTTGCAGATCGCGGTGGACGGATGCTAGCGCTTCGTTTTGACCAAACAGTTCCCTTGGCCCGCTATGTCGCCCAAAATCCTTCAATCACCATTCCTTTCAAGCGCTATCAAATTGGACCTGCTTGGCGGGCGGAAAGCCCCCAAAAGGGTCGCTTCCGAGAATTCTGGCAAGCTGACATCGACACTGTTGGTGTTCAGGGGCTTTCGGCTGATGTTGATGTTGCCGCCTGCGCGGTCAAAGCCGCCCAAGATCTTGGACTTTTCGATTTTAAAATCCAAGTTAATGACCGGGTTCAGCTACAAAAGACCTACGAGCAATTCATCAAACCGAAAATCAAAACGTCTTCTTCATCGCTGACTTCTTTCGCTTCATCAGTCGATAAACTTGAAAAGATTGGGCCAGACTTGGTAATTGATGAACTTGTCCAAAAAGGAATCCCAAAGCAAGCGGCAACCCAAGCACTTTCTTATCTTTTAGATCTCAAAAATTCCGATGAGGCCCAAACTGACGATCTGAAAACTTTTCTCCAGCTGGCCAGAAGTGCCAACATTGACCAGTTTTGCCAAATCCAGCCAACCCTTGCCCGCGGACTTGATTATTACACCGGCTTGATTTTTGAAATGAAGGTGGCAAACTATACCGGCGGCTCGGTTGGCGGCGGCGGACGCTATGATAATTTAATTGGTACATTTACCAAACCGCCAGCTGGCGGTCAGATCCCGGCGGTTGGTTTTTCTTTCGGCCTGGATCGACTTTTGGAAGCCCAAGAGGAGCAAAATGTTAAACTTTCCCAACCTCAAGTTACTATCCTAATCGCCTTCTTTGACCAAGCTTATCAAAATGACTGCCTAAAAACTGCCACAATCCTGCGCCAAAATAATCTGGCGGTTGAACTTTATCTGGCGCCAGATAAACTGGAAAAACAAATCAAATATGCCTCTGCCAAAAACATTCCCTATCTCCTAATAATCGGCCCCCAAGAGGAAAAGCAACAAAAAGTGACTCTTAAAAATTTGCAAACTCAATTTCAAGAGACAATCACGGTCGAGGAAACAATCCAAAAAATAAAAGCAAGCGACCAGTAACTGGCATCCAACCTATGCCTGCCCAAAAAAAAATCGCATTCTTGGCGATTTTTACTACTTACCTCATTTGGGGGTTAACTATCCCAATCATCAAGTTGGCGCTCCAGGGTTTCCCTCCGTTCACTTTAGTTTTCTTAAGATTTACCCTCGCAGCTCTCCTTCTTGCCCCAATTTATTTTTTTGATGAGATCCATAAACCGCTTGACAAGAAAGACCTGCCCAAATTGGTAATTATTGCTTTTTTTGGGCCATTTCTTTCCAACACTCTTTTCTACTTTGGGATCTCAAAAACAGCTGCCAATAATGCAGCTATTATTGAAGCTCTCCTACCAATTGCTATTATTTTGGGAGCATATTTCTTGCTGAAAGAAAAGCTTAATTTCTCCTCACTTTTTGGCATCCTTCTGGCTTTTATTGGCGTCTTAATTATCACCGCTCAACCAACGATGTCCAGCCTTGGTAGTGTCATCAAAGCGGACCCCTTCGGCAATCTCTTGATTTTGGCTTCGGTTTTCTCTTGGGCAATTTTTTCTCTAGGTTCAAAAGAACTCTTTGCTAAATACACCTACTTTACCATTATCGCTTTTTCCTTTTTGGTCGCTATCATCTTTGTTTTTCCCCTCGCACTTTTGGAATTTTTTATCTTGCCCACTTGGGTAGAAAATCTCAATCCTCAATCGCTAGCCTCGCTGGGTTTTATCGTTATTTTCTCCTCAGTTCTTGCTTATCTTTTTTATGAATGGGGGCTTTCAAAAATTGAGTCAAAAATTTCCGGAGCAATAGCTTACGTTCAACCAATCTTTGCCATCATTGCTGCCTATTTTATTTTGGGAGAAAAAATTACGCCCTTTTTTTTGGCTAGTACCAGCCTAATCTTTTTGGGATTATTTTTAACCACCAGACAATTTCCCCAAATTCATCATCAGCGACATAAAATTTAAAGGGTTAAAACCAGTGGATTGGCACGCTTGTAATTTAAAAGAAATATACCAAAAGTTTGATTCTTCACCAAACGGTCTGTCGGCCAAAACCGCCAAGGAAAAACTTTCCTTCTATGGTCCGAATCAAATCATTTTTCAAAGAAAAATTTCCCCTTTTTTAATCTTTACCAACCAGTTCAAAAGTTTTTTGGTTTTAGTTTTAATTATTGCGGCTGCCATTTCTTATTTTGCCCCGCTGGCCACTGGTGAAAACCCCCATCTTCTGGATACGATTTTGATCCTGTCAATTGTCATCTTCAATGCCATCTTTGGATTTTTGCAAGATTATCAAGCGGAAAAATCAATCGAAGCACTCAAAAAAATCACTCCACTCAAAGCTCGGGTTGTCCGCAATGGTATCCAGACTGAAATTGATGCCTCCCAAATTGTCCCGGGTGACATCCTGTTTCTTTTCCCCGGCCAAAAAGTTCCTGCTGACAGCCGAATTATAATTTCGCAAAATTTAGCCTGTGATGAATCAATTTTGACTGGTGAAAGCTTACCGGTTGGCAAAAATGAGAAAGTACTCAAAGGTAAAACTCCTTTGGCTGAAAGGTCAAATCTGCTTTTTACCAACACTTTGATCGTGCGAGGAAAAGGACAAGCAATCGTCTTCGCCACCGGCAAGAATACCGAATTTGGCAAAATTGCCAGAGAAATTGAAGAAGCTCCAGAAAAAATTACTCCCTTTCAACTGGAAATAAACACCTTGGGCAAGAAACTGGCGATGGGAATCATGATTATTATCGTCATCTTTTTCCTGATCCAGCTTGCCAGTCAAAAAATCGGTCTTACTCAGGCTCTTTTAACTTCAATTTCCTTAGCGGTTGCTGCCATCCCCGAAGGTTTGCCTGCGGTTGTCACCCTTTCTTTGGCTCTGGGAACAAGAAAAATGCTTGTTCAAAAAAGTTTAGTCAAAAGACTGGCGGCCACCGAAAGTCTGGGATCGGTTGATGTCATTTGCACCGACAAGACCGGAACTTTAACCGAAAACCGAATGACCCTTCAGGAAATCTACTTTACTAATCGCCGCTTTTACGTCACCGGCCTGGGCTTTGAAACTGAAGGAAAGTTTTTGGCAAACGACAAAGTGGTCAAACCGCAAATTCTCACACCTCTTTTGGAAAGTTTTCTTTTATGCAACAACGCCACTTTTGGCACTGATGAGGGTGGCAATCCAACCTTTTTGGGCGATCCGACCGAAACAGCGATTCTGGTTTGTGGGCTGAAAGGCAAAATCGACATTTCCAATTTTTTGCGGGTGGAAGAAATTCCTTTCACCTCCCAACGGAAGATGATGGCGGTGATCGTCAAAAAGGATACCGAACTTTTTTCCTTTGTCAAAGGCGCTCCAGAGATGGTAATTGCCAAATGTAACCAAATTTACCAAGATAAAATCATCCCTTTGACCAAAGAAAAACAAAAAGCGATTTTGGCTGAAAATGAGGTAATGGCCCACAAAGCTCAGCGAGTTTTGGCTTTTGCCTTTCGGCCGTTGAAGAGCCAAAACATCAAAGAGGCGGAAAAGAATTTGATCTTTTTGGGATTGTGCGCAATGATTGACCCCCCACGCCATGAAGTTTATCAAGCAGTCAAAACTTGCCAAAACGCCGGCATTCGGGTGGTGATGATTACTGGCGATAATAAAATTACTGCCCTGGCAATTGCTAAAACGATTGGTCTTGGCACCCGCGCCATTGAAGCCAAAGCAATTGAAAATCTTTCCCAAGAAAAACTAAGAATAATTGTAGAAAAATTTGACATCTTTGCCAGAGCGGCACCTCTTGATAAAGTCAAAATTCTGGCTGCTTTGCAAAAAAACGGTCACGTCGTGGCGATGACTGGTGACGGGATCAATGATGCGCCAGCCTTAAAAAATGCTGACGTTGGCATTGCCATGGGAGTCAGGGGCACCGATTTGACTAAGCAAGCATCGGATCTGGTGATTCTGGATGATAATTTTTCGACCATCGTTGAGGCTGTCCGACAAGGACGGACTATCTTCAAAAATATCAGAAATTTTGTCAATTACCTTCTAACCACTAATTTTGCCGAAGTCGCTACCATTTTTATCTTGTCGCTTTTTGGTTTTTTAGCGTTGAGGCCTGCCCAAATTCTTTGGATTAATCTTTTAACCGACGGCTTACCTGCTCTAGCTCTTGGGGCTGACCCTCCTAGACCTCAGACGATGAATGAAAAACCCCGTCCTAAAAGTGAAGGGATGATTAATGCCCATTTGGGGGCCTTAATTGTCGCTATTGGTTTGAAAATAACCATCATTTTAGTTTTGGTTTTTATGATTGGCTTGTCACGTGGTCTGCCTACCGCCCAAACAATGTTATTCACCGGTTTTATCCTTTTTCAATTTGTCAGAATTTCGATCATCCGCTCCCAAGAAAACCTGACTCTTTTCTCCAATAAAGGGCTGGTGGCGGCTTTGCTTTTTTCGCTTGTCCTCCAACTTTTCGTTCTTTATTCATTCCTAATTTTCCCGCCACTTAACATTTTTGGCGTCGCCTTTTTGGGACTTTTTGAATGGTTTATCCTTTTGGCCAGCATTGGTCTCGGTTGGATTCTGGCTTTGGTAGTAACCAAAGCAGTTGGCAAAGTAATTGCTCCCAAAACTTAAAAAAACCAAATTCCTTGTTGACATCTCCATTCTGTCAAAAATATAATTCTTTAATACTCTAGGATAGATATGGGACCTGAACGAGCCGAAAGCCAGCCAAGACAAACAGAGACAGATCAAACACTCGCGATCGCTCAAACATTAATGATCCTTACTGAACGAAGCGAAGTGCATGCAAGGGCTGTGGTAGACGCTCTAAGGAATGGACAAACTGTGGACCCTGAAGAACTTTCAGCCACCCTTCTAACTGTCGAAGGTTTAAACTCAACTGCCCGAAGGATTGTCGACGAGAAAGGAAAAAGAATCTTAGAGAGATTAAGAGAACTTGCGGGAACTCAACCAGAAAAACCAAAAACCTTTGCCGAGCTTTTAAAGCTTGTGGCTGAGAAAGTCTTACCTTCTGATCAAGACGTCTTTCCAAAAACCGCATTACAAAAACTATTAGGAGATCGGAGAAAAACAAGTAAAGCGATAGCTGGAGAAGGTCTACCAAAAAACCAGCAGGATTTTAATCGAAAAGAAGCAATAGGCATTGTTTTAAGATTCTTGACTACCCCGAATGTCCGTCTATTAGAAAGAGAGTCTTATACCCACGCACAAATTAGGTGCGCATTTTTTCAAGCAATTAGTATAGGACAACTTGAGAAGTGGAGTGCAGAAATCGGCCATGATTGGACGCAAAATCCCACTATTGATCGTCAAACTGCGATGCAAATCCGCGGTCTTGTTCAGTTAGATAAGGTACTGGCTTTGCAGCAAAGAGATAAAGATAATCGCGATTGACGAGTCTTTACAAAACTTTAAAAAAATCTTAATCTATGGTTGTAAATGAGCCAAGTCGAACGGAACATCGCCACTGATAGCCCAGAAATTCCCCTACTTCAAGATCGTCAAAATTCCTTCCTTGCCCAACAACTTTCCCAAACTTTGGAATATCTCAACTTAACCATTCAACGATTCGAAAAAGCTAAAAATGGCAACCACCAAGATAATCAGTTAGCCTCCCAAGTAGTGGAATCTCTTTCCAAAACCAAGCGTACACTAATAAAAAAGGTGCCAGGGCTAATTTGGCAAAACACTTTTGTCGAGCCAAAAAGAGAAGAATTTCAAGTTGATCAGAGGATTGAAAAAGATCTAACCGTCACAAAAACTCTCGATACGTCACCCGAAGAACCCTCAAAACCGATGATTTCAATCTCGGAACTTTCAGAGATGACCCAAGTTCCTCACTCCAAAATAATTAGAGCAGCAATTAATCAAGGTTTACATTTAGAAAAACGGGGACCGGAAAATAGATTTCACCTTCCCTTGAATGAAGCCTTAAATCTTAAAACACAGCTTCTCCAACAAAAAATAAATGAAGAGCTAACTGTTCGTCCGCAACCAGAAAAAAGGGAGGGTGAAGTTATAACAAGACCTCCCCATCCCAGGATTGAAGCCACGACCAGTCCAAAACCGCACCCAGCTGGAATTCCTAGAGTCCAAGAGGTAACGGAGACACAAAAAACCACTCAACAACCTGAGGGCTATGTTACCAGGGAAGAAGTCTGTCAGATTCTTGAAGTTGGATCTACAACATGGGAAAGACTGAGAAAAGACTTGGCACCTATCTCTTTGATAATTGGTAGTCGAAAGCTTTATAAGCATGCAGATATCGTGGCCTTCAAGGATCAAAGAGAAAGAGAAAAAAGAGAAAGAAGAAGTTTAAGAAAAACAGGAGAAGGAGAAGTTTACCCGAGGACTGACTTGGGAAATTTAGATTCGGCTGATGATGTGGATAGTCCTGACTCCGTCCGCCTTTATCTTCAAGAAATTGGCCAGTTTCCACTCCTTACAACCAAGGAGCAATGGCAGTGTGGACGCCTGATTTTTGCCGCCCAACTTGCTCTAAGATCCCTCAAAAAAATAGCTGGATCAAGTTTATTAACAACATATCAGAGAGAAAAGGTTGATTTCTTTTTAGGAGATAAACAAACACAACAAGCGCGACAAGCACAGTTCATCCTCAAGGGTCTTGAGGATGAACTCAATGCCGCTAAACACAATCTCGTCCATAGAGACAAAAAGATGACAAGAGACCCTGAGAAAGATAAGCAGTTAATAATGATTGTAAGGAGTTATATGAGATGGGTAAGAGAAAGACAGTTGGGATCCTTGGAGAAAGTTGATATTGCTGAATTAAGAGAACGTACGCTTCAAGAATTTATCGATCGCCAGTTTGATCGGGTGTCTTGTGGGCTGGAATCATACAATAAATTAGTCAATCACAATTTGCGACTTGTAATTCCTTGGGCTAAGAAGCACAGGGGGAGGGGTTTGTCACTACTGGATCTGATAAACGAAGGTAACAATGGTTTGATGAAAGCTGCAACTAGATTCGATTACCGACTGAAATGGAGATTTTCAACTTATGCCACTTGGTGGATCCGCCAAGCAATCACAAGAGCAATTGCTGACACTGATTCAGTGATCCGTGTACCTGTTCATGTTCATGAAAAATTGGGCCAATTGAGAGAGGCCGAGCGTCAGCTTACCCAAAAATTGGGCAGGGAGCCAAGTCTGGAAGAGTTAACTGCCGAAACTGGTATAGGGGAAGAAACAATTGTTGAAATAGACAGGGCAAGGAAGGTAGCTTCCCTGAATAAGTTAATGGGGAAAGAGGAAGATTTAGAATTAGGAGATACTATTCCAGATCGAAATCAAGATGTTGAAGAGGAGGGCTTAAAGGCAGCACTTATGAAAGATATCAGTGAAGCTTTGGCCTCGTTAAAACCTCGAGAAAGAAGAGTTATCGAATTGCGGTTTGGCCTAGAAGACGGTATATCAAGAACCTTGGAAGAAGTTGGTCGAGAATTTCATGTTACTCGCGAAAGAATCAGGCAAATTGAAGCTAAAGCCTTGAGAAGACTTCGTCATCCATCAAGGTCTCGCAAATTGCGAGAATTCCATGACAACGATTCCTCCTTTAGAATGGGTTCTAATCGGTCAGCCCAACCTGCTTGGTAATCTCTCCTTTTTGTGCTAAAATAGCCTGGACATGAAGACAGGAATTCATCCAACTTGGTATCCGGCTGCCAAAATCACTTGTGCTTGCGGCCATACTTTTGAAGCCGGATCAACCAAAGAAGAGATCCGGGTGGAGATTTGTTCTGCCTGCCATCCTTTCTTTACTGGCCAACAAAAGTATGTTGACACCTTAGGCAGAGTGGAAAGATTTCAGCAAAAAACCCAAGCCGCCAAAGCAAGAACGCTGGTTAAAAAAAGCGACAAGAAAAAAAAACGCCAAGAAGAGGAAGAAAATAAACCGAAAACTTTGCGCGAGATGGCCCAAAGAATTCGGGCCGAGTTAAAATCAAAGGGGTAGCAAGCCCAAATATTGCCCAGCTTTAATATTCACCAATTGGTGAACTATAATAAAAGCTGGGTTTTTTACACTTTTAAACTAATACGCCATTGCGAGCGAACGTCATGCATCCCAGTCGAGCAGTTAAGGGAAGCTGGAACTGACACTACGCAATAGCAGAATTCCAGAGGGCTCCCAACTACGAGACTGGACCAGATGCATAGTGAGCGTAGCTTTGGCTGTCCTTTTCTTAATTCGTTCTTTTGGACAAGCAAAAGAATGAATAAATTTGCGAACGAGAAAGTGTTCGAGTAATTAAAAATTAAAGAAAAGTATGAACGATTATTTAAAAAAACAGATTGCCGAAATCGAACAAAAAATTACCGAAGCCGAAGCTTTGGAAAATGACCCCGAGCTGGCTGAAATGGCGCGGCAAGATTTAAAAAAACTAGAGATTCAAAAAGCTGAATTAGAGAGGTTACTAACCCAGCAATCAGCCGTCAGCAGCTCGCAGTCAGCCGATGATGGTAAAGCCGTAATTCTGGAGATTCGGGCGGCAGCTGGTGGCGATGAAGCTGGACTTTTTGCTGCCGATCTTTGGCGGATGTATCAGCGTTTCGCCCAGTCAAAAGGACTGAAAGTTGAGGAATTAGACCGCTCCGAAGGTGGCATTGGCAACATTAAGGAAGTTATTTTGAAAATTTCTGGATCAGGTGCTTATCAACTTTTTCAAAATGAGTCAGGAGTTCACAGAGTACAAAGAATACCCAAAACAGAGAGTTCAGGCCGTATCCATACTTCAACTGCCACCGTTGTTGTCATGCCGGAAATCCAAGAAAACCAGTTCCATCTTGATCCCAAAGAAATCGAATTTGAAGCTTTCAGATCTTCTGGTCATGGCGGCCAAAATGTGCAGAAAGTCTCAACTGCCGTCAGACTTAGACACAAACCAACTGGTATTGTTGTTACTTGTCAAACAGAACGTCAACAAGCAAGAAACAGAGAACTGGCAATGAATGTCTTGCGCTCCAGGCTTTACCAAGCAGAAGTTGAGAAAAAACAAAAAGCCGAAAGCCAAGCTCGCAGAGTCCAGGTTGGGAGTGGCGAACGATCAGAAAAAATCAGAACTTATAATTTTCCCCAAAACCGGGTAACAGATCACCGAATCAACAAATCCTGGCACGATCTTGAAAACATTCTCGATGGCAACTTGGATAAAATCATCTCGATGTTTCTCAATCCCCAGAATTAATTAATGCTATAATACTCCCAAAAGCTCGAGATGCTTGATTTTTTGATCGCCCACCGATATCTGGCACTTTTTTTGTACGTCTTCATTGAAGAAGCGGGCGTTCCTCTTCCCGTCCCTGGCGATGTTTCAATTTTAGCAGTTTCAACTCTTTCTAACGTCAATTATTTTGGGGTTGCTTTCTTCGTCATCACCGCCACTCTTTTTGGTTCCTCAATCCTTTATTTTGTCTCCTACAAGTTCGGCCGAGCGTTTTTGGACAAGTTTGGCTCAAAAATTAAAGTAACGCCCCAAAGGGCAGAAAAGATCCAAAAGTGGCTGGCCAAATACGGCGGTCCAGCAATTGTTATCGGCCGCCTAACCCCAGGCTTGAGAACTGTTACCTCAATCGCCGCTGGCGTCTTCAAAGTGCCATTTCGTACCTTTTTCATCTACACCGGCATTGCCGCCTGGATTTGGGCCACAATTTACTACACGGTTGGTAAAATTTTTGGCGAAAACTACAAGAGTATCGTCAATATCTTTCCCCACCAATTCCCAATTAATATCTTCACTATTACCTTGCTTTTGGTAGCAATTTTTCTTATCCTGAGAAGAAAAAGGTTAAGTAGAGATTTAATTAAACCTTTGGAAGTAGTCGCTTACCTTAAAAAAAGACCGATTTTTTTATTTCTGCTCCTTTTTCTTCTTTTGGTAGTCCTGCTTGCAGCAATCTTTTAGAAATGGTATATTGTCACCCGTCATGGCCAATCCTGAATTTAAATTTTTCCAACAAGAAAACAGAGCCAAATGGTGGCGTTTAGCTGCTTTGGGAGTGGTTGGCGTAATTGCTGTTGGTGCCATCATCAGCTACGTCGACCATTTAATGGCCTCAAAAATAAAACTCTAAATCTAATTTCTGCCCTAGATAAAATAAAAAAATGAGCGTTGAACAGGATCAAACACTAATTCTTCAATCGATGGACAATGCCGCCAGGGCCTTAGCAGAGGCCGGTTACCATCTTGGCGAGCCGGTTCATGAATTCCGAGAAAATGTAACGGCATATCTAAAAGCAAGACTTTCACAAATCTGGAAAGAAACGGTTGGCGATGAAAAAGAAATAAAAAAAATTATCGCCTCTGATTTTTTAAAGAAATATGTCCACTGGCGTTTTTCGGAGCTTTTTCGTTATCTTTGGGTAGAAGATTATTTCCATGGTAAACATCTGGGTATAGGTCCGCATCCTGTCTCTCCCGACTACCTTCGAAGTCCAACCTATGAAACAGATAAAATTAGAGTCACCATTGAAAGTAGTTGGGCAGGTTTAGGGTTTGATGTTTCAGCGGAAGATGAGAATGGTCTAGGCGTTTTATTTACAAATATTGATCGACCGGTTGCCTACGGGCCGAGGCGTTATGCTGAAAGAGCAGCTTTGCTTAATCAAGATTGGAGCGAAAGACAAGCGATGTTAGTTCCCACTAGTCAAACATTACTGGTTCTAGTCGGAGAAGCTAAAATCTTAAAATTTGAACCACAAAAATAATTTTAGTGTCTTGCCTAGGAATTTCCGGCTTCGCCCAGGGTGATCTGGAGTTCTAAATTTTTATTATCTCGCCAAACAGTCAAATTCATTTTGTCGCCCACTTTTTTGGTCCGGATGATTTGCGATAAGCCTTTCTCCTCTGTCAATTTCTCGCCATCAATTTTGGTGATAATGTCACCAACTCTCAGGCCCACTTTCTCAGCGGCACTGCCCGAAACGATTTCCAAAATATATTCCCCCTCAGGCACATCATTGAGAATCGCCACATCGCGAGAAACATGCCGATATTGAATACCTAAAAAGGGCCGGGAAATCCGACCGCCCGCCTGGCGAAAATCATCGTAAAGCTGTTTAGCAGTGTTGATTGGCAAGGCAAAACCAATATTTTCCGCCGAAGCCACGGCAACATTAACCCCAATCACCTGACCGGCAGAATTTAAAAGCGGCCCGCCGGAATTACCGGGATTAATCGCCGCATCGGTTTGAATAACATCAGAAAGTTGCTCGGCAATCCCGGTAGTCGGATCGACTGGTGAAATTCCTCTGCCCAATCCGGAAATTACCCCTGTAGTGACGGTATTTTCCAACCTTCCCAAGGCATTGCCGATCGCGATTGCCACTTGGCCAACTTGTAATTTGGACGAATCGCCCAACTCTACCGGTTTTAAGCCGGAAGCATCGATCTTTAAAATCGCCAGATCATTAAAGGGATCGCGATTGATTTGGCTAACTTCATATTTTTTATCAGAACCATCATCTTGTTTAACCAAAACAAAATACTTTTGGTCCTGTGAAACCACATGCTTGTTGGTCAAAATTAAACCGCCCTCATCCAAAACAAAACCAGTGCCGATTCCACTTTCTTCACTTGAGGGCGCTGAGAACTGTTCAAAGGGGTTTAAAAGTCGCCTTTCAACCGCAATCGAAACTACCGAGGGGGAAACTTTTTTCACCACCTCGATAATCACATTCTCTTCATTGACAACCCGCTGGTTTTCTTCAGTTTTGGTAATCGTTTTGGTCTCGGGTAAAAATTGCTTGCCCGAAAGCCTCTCCATCAGGCGAAAAGCGCCAATTCCAAAAACCACTGCTAAAGCTACCACCACTACCGCGCTTACTAAGAATTTTTTTGAAAAAGACATCTTTAAAAAACCTCCCTTTGATATTTTAAAACAACTCTAAAGCTTTTTTAACCTGGGGATCATCTTTTGATTCAACCAAATCTTTAGCCGCCTCAACCACTATATCTGGTTTTAAGCCTTCACCGTTGATCTCCCGACCTGAAGGTAAAACCCATTTGGAAACGGTAATCAATATTCCGCTCTTGTCTTCGAAATCAACTGGGTTTTGAACTGTCCCCTTGCCGAAACTTTGTTCACCAACTAATTTACCACGCTTATGATCGGCAATCGCGCCAGCTAAAATTTCCGAAGCCGAAGCAGTTCCTTTGTCAATTAAGACCGTCACCGGCAGATTCAAGAATTTTCCTTTTCTTGAAGCCTCTAAAAATTCTGTTCGACTACTGGCATCTTTGGTACCGACAATTTTTCCTTCTAAAAACTCAGAAGCCACATAAGTAGCGCCATTCAAGAAACCACCCGGGTTACTGCGCAAATCCAAAATCAAACCAAAAACGCCAGTTTTTTGAATCTCCTCAACCGCCTTGTCCCATTCACTGGCTGTCTGATCACCAAAACGCGAAAGCCGGAGTAAGGCAATTTTGCCTTTTGGCGAATCTAAATACTCAACCTCAACACTTTTGACCTCAATCGCCGCCCGACGAACCTCCAGATCAAACGGTTCTTGATCCTGGCGTTTTAATTTCAAAACCACTTTCGTCCCCTCCTGTCCCCGAATCAGTTTGACTGCCTCAGGCAAACTCATCCCCTCAGTTGTCTTATTATCAATAGACAAAATCTCATCCCCAGGTTTTATTCCAGCGGTGTAAGCCGGAGTGCCTTTCAGGGGGGCAATCACCACCACTTTTGTGTCACGAAATCCCAGTCTAATCCCTACCCCTTGGTAAATTCCCTTTAAATCTTCCTTGACCGCCTGATTTTCATCAGGTTTTAAGAATGAACTGTATGGATCACCTAAGGATCGAACCATTCCTGAAATTGCACCATAAACCAGATCTTGGGGTACAATATTGGCCCGGTCAATGTATTCATTGAAAACCACATCCCAAGCCTGCCAAAAAGGAGCCAAATCAACCGTAACTTGAGAAGGAGGCAGTTTATTTTTAAACAAAACCTGGGTTTTGACGCCGGCAAAACTAAGTTCAAGATTGGCCCGACCAGCTTGCCAACCAAGGACAAAGGCCAAAATGGCGGCCAAAAAAACCCAAAGGATGACTCTCGATTGCCCTTTCGGCCTCACCTCTTTTAGGGCCTGGTCATTGGGTGGAGTTGGAACTTCAACCTTCATGCTCTTTAAATTAAAATCTCAAGATTTGACGGCGGAACTTTCATTATTTCTTTACCTTTCTCAACCTCGACAAAATAATCCTCAAGACCGCTTTCAAAAATCATCTTCTCTTGCAAGATCCCCTTAACTTTACCATAAAGACCAATGTTGGATGCACCGACTATTCTCACAAAATCTCCAACTTCCAATTTTTTCAGTTGCCCCTCTTCTTGGTTCGAAAGTTCCTCGGGCTTTTCAGCCAAGGGGATAGAAATTTTTGCCTGGTCACCGTCAATAAAAGCAATTTTATTGGCATTCTGGGAAAAAACCTGATAGATGCTGTCAAAAAAAGGCAAATGGCCAAATCCCTCCAATAAAACCGCACTGATGCCAACATCGGAAGTTTGGCCCAGAGGTGATACTGTTCCGCCACCGGCTGCCCAGAAATCCCGGGCATGCATTCCTCCAGTGACAATTCCCGAAGCACCAACTGCCAAGGCTTTGGAAAAACTGTCAGAAGAAACCATTGCCCCACCAACGATAATCCGGCCGTGACAGTCGTTATCAATCTGAGAAGAAAGTAAAAAATCGGAAGGTTTGGCCAAAACTTTAATCATTCCTTCTCTCAATTTGCCGGTACCAACCACCCCATAAACCTCCAAAACCTTGGTCCGAAGGAGGACCTCATAACCTTCAACCTCCTCCACCACCCCCCAAACGCCAGCAAAAACCCGTTCGTGTTTGGGTAAAAACTGCAAAAGTAAAACCCCAGTCTCCTTATTATAATCTTTAATCAAACCATCCAGGGGCGAAAAAAAACGGATCTCTCCAAAACCTAAAGTTCCCTTTTTATAAGCCAACTGTTCACCACGCCTTACTCTCTGACCAGGTTTTTTTAAAAGAAATTGGTTAGCTTGTGAGGGAGAAGCGCGCAATTTTTGGGCAAAATTGACCGAGCGAAAACCCGCCGGCGCCTCACCTTCCAGAAGAATTGCTTCCGGCAAGACTTCCTCGCCTTTTTTAACTAAAGCTTTCGCCTGACCTTGGGCTTTGCGTCTAATAAGAACGGTCTTTCGCAAAACGACCCTTTTTCTCGCTAAACAAAAAAAATCCAATTTCTGATCTTTGGTCATCAAATTATTTTTTCCAAATTTGCAATCTAAAAAGGGAGTCGTTTTTTATTTAGCTGTTGACCAAATTCCCAACGACTTTCGCCACAAAATTAATCTTTCTCTCCCCTGACCGCCGAATTCAGGAAACTTAAACGGTCGCCCTCGGGTGTCAAAAACAATTCCTACTGTCCCACCAGTTGCTTCAATTGCCAAATCTTTTTTCTTGGCGATTCTCAATGATCCTGTGCAGTGAATCTTTATTTTTATTTGTTCTTTGGCGTCAGCTGGGATAAGCATCAAATCATCGGCTTCCAGAATCACCTTTTGTTTTTGGCTCAAGCCAAAATCCAAAGTTACCTGCGCCACCTGGCCTGCCTTATCTTTTTTCCAAACACCCTCGCCAGCAAAACAAATTGCCGTGGCAACCTTTAATCCATTCTCCCCATGGGCAAAAAATTCCACTATACCCTCTGGCAAAAACCCATCCAAAGCAATTAAAAGACCATCTTTATGATTGCGACAAATTTTTAAGATCTCCTCCCCAATCACTAAAGTCTGAATTTCGTCACCGACCGTCTCGACTTCTTTTTCTTCTTTTTTTTGCCAATGCAAAACCTCGCGGGCCAGCGCTTGGTATAACTCCAGTTCGCAAACATTAACGGGTAAAGCTTGAGGATAGATGGCCACGTTGGCTAAAAAATCCTCGATCGAAGCCGGATCAACAGCAAACGGTAACCAACGACCAATGTCACGATAGGAAAAATCGTATTTGGCTTGGGTGATTTTGAGAATTTGCGATCCGAAACTGCCAGCACTTTCTGCCACAATTCTATTTTACGCAATTTTACCGACAAAAGGCAAAAGGGCAACATGCCGTGCTCTTTTAATTGCGACTGTTAGGCGCCGTTGATGTCTGGCGCAAGTCCCCGTTCTTTCCCGGGAAAGAATTTTGGCCCGGTCGGAAAGAAACCTGGCCAAAGTTTGACTATCTTTCCAGTCAATTTCAATCTTTTGGGAGCAAAAATAGCAAACTCTTTTTCTAACGAAAGGTGTAAATCTTCTGGCCATCTAATTTTAAAAAGGTAAATCCTTAAGGATATCCTCTTCCTCTTCAGTTGGTTCTTCTTCCTCAACCTTTTCCTTTTTCTCTCCTTTTTTGGCAGTTTTTTTAGCTGTCTTTTTGGTTTGATCATCAGCCACTGCCGCCTCCGCCTCTTGGGTAACTGCCTCATCGCTAGCCGGTCCACCGACTACCGGCGGTTCGCCGGTTGTTGCTTCTGACTCGTCCCCGATTGGCAGTTCGCTAACTTCTCCAACCGTTTCTGTTACCCGCTTGGAATCAAGAATCCGCATATCGTCAATCACTATCTCAGTCACTTGTCTTTGAGCCCCATCCGGTGCTTGCCAACTGCGGGTTTGCAGGCGACCTTCGACGTAGACCTTGCGACCTTTGGTTAAAAGTTGGGCACAAAGTTCTGCCAGTTTATTCCAGGAAACAACCCGGTGAAACTCAGTTTCTTCCCGCCTCTCTTCACTGCCGGCTGGCTGCCAAGAACGATTGGTCGCCAGACCAAAGGTGCAAACCGCATTCCCCTGCGGGGTGTAACGAAGCTCTGGGTCTCGGGTCAAATTCCCGATTAATAAAACTTTATTGAGTGACGCACGTGACGCCATGTTGACAATACCTCCTTTTGTTTAAAACTTTAACTTCATAATTCTTACTTCTTGTTTCTTGTGACTTGTTTCTTATCCCTTATCTCTTCCTTTTTTACCAACAAATGGCGGATAATTTCCTCTTGAATCCGAATAAAATGATCAACTTTGGCAACCGCTGGCGCTGGCATTTGAAGATCCAAAAGAAAATAGAGGGCTTCGGGAAATCTTTTAATTGGATAGGAAAGAGGTTTCTTGCCCCAATCGGCAACATCCAAAATCTTGCCTTCTTGCTCTTCAATTGTTTTTTTAAGTTTTGCTACTGTCTCTTCTTGGATCTTCTCATCAAGATCAGGTCGCAAAAGCACCAAAAGTTCGTACCCGTTCATCGTCAAAGCAAATCAATTCTTACCATCAATGTCAACGACTATACCATACCAAAAATCTTCTCGCAATAGACAAATTTAGATGTTAAATTTGACCAAAATTATATCACCGTCGGCCACCAGGTAATCTTTTCCTTCAAATCTTACCAACCCTTTTTCCCGGGCCACTTGAAAAGCCCCGGCTTCAACTAACTTTTGCCAATTGACCACTTCGGCTTTGACAAATCCGCGGGCAAAATCAGAATGGATCATCTCTGCTGCCTCAATAATGGTTGAACCAGCTTTCAGCGACCAGGCTTGGACTTGTTTTTCGTGAGCAACTGTAAAAAAGGTAATCAAATCCAAAAGTTGGTAAGACTCTTGAATCACTTGATCCAAGCCTGACTTGGCAATTCCTAACTCTTTTAAATACTCTTTCTGTTCTCTCACTGATAAATCTGCCAATTCAGCTTCCAGCTTGGCCGAAATTTTTATGTATGGATACGTTAAATCGTAATTTTTGGCTAAATCGGATTCAGAAACATTTAAAACATAAATCGTTGGCTTTTTAATGCCGCCAAGCTCCAGTTCAAGATTGACTACTTCAATGTCCTCTTTTGGGTCAATTTTGCCGTGAACGTGAGAAACATTGGGGTTTTGAAAAGCGCGGACAACCTGCAAGATCGCGTCAACCTCCCGAATGTGACCAAGAAATTGGTTACCTAATCCCTCACCTTGGTGAGCACCGCGAACCAGACCAGCAATATCGACGAACTTAATTGCTGCCGGTACGACTTTTTTAATCCCGGTGGCTTGGGAGATTTTTGCCAACCGTTCATCAGGAACTTCAACTACGCCAAAATTGGGTTCAATAGTGGTAAAAGGATAATCAGCCACGTTGGCAATCTGTCTTTGCAAAAGTGCATTAAATAAAGTCGATTTCCCACTATTTGGAAGACCGACTATCCCGCATTCGACCATGTTGTGAGAATTATATCATTTGGAGAAATTTTAGGAACAGAATTTAATCTGGCACTTTGAATAATATTCCATTTGCAAAGTTAAAAACCCCAGTTGACTTGCAATTATTTGCTATAGGTAGTAATATTCCTTGCCTATGACTGAAATACTCACCGAGGAACATTCCTACGAATACTATACGGAATTGGCCAGAACGGCTTCGAAAGTTGGTAACGACGATGAAAGGGTTGTCACTTATCTTGAGGCTGTGGGCCGAGGCGAAGAGGTCAAAAAGCCAAGCCATGGTCAATTTGGAAACAACTTCTACCTCCTTTTCTTGGCAAGAAGGAGGGCAGATGATCCAGAAGATATATTAGTTAAGGTCTATCTTAAACGTGCTGAAGCATTGGGTATTCCCTGGGGGAAATTTTTGGCAGACAACCAATCACTCATCCAAGAGATAGATCAATCTCTCGACGGAACAAAACCATATAAAGATTTACTTCGCTACTACATTCAACTACTAAAACAAAAACGGAATGAGGATGCGGATAGATTGGACTCGGCTGCTGGAGATCCTTTGGGAATTGAAGGACTAGGGATGTTTGCATGGGATAGAATTAATCCTCTATTAGAAAAAGCTGCCGAGAAAATGAGGAAAGTCGGAATAGAACCTGAACAATTTTTTAGTTAAATCCTCTTGAAGCCTTGAAGTCTACCTAAATTTTCTCCTAGCACTAATTAATTGAAGTGATTGTAGGAATTTCTTCACAAATGCTGGCTGTGGATAATCTTTCCAAGAAGATCTCTTTCTAAAATCACACTTCCCTTTCTTGGGTTCTATTTTCCTCTTTTATAAACTCGCTTTTTTTGCTATAATTAGCTACGATGAAACAGACTAAAAAATTAAAAGTCCAAGAATTCGAACTGCCAGTCAAAATTGACCAAGATCCGTCCGGTGGATATGTAGCAACCTCACCTATCTGGCAAGATTGTTATGCTCAAGGCGATAGCCTTGACGAAGCGGTCAACGAAATTATCGCTGTTGCTTCTTCTTTAATTGAGCTTTATAAAGAAGAAGGTTTGAGAATCCCTTTGAAATCTTCGGTGAGCCAAAAAACCACCTTTACAATTCCTGTTTTAACTTCTTCATGAAGCCTCTCTCGTATCAAAAAGTAATCAAAAAAGCTCGCAAAGCTGGATTCATTTTACGGAGAAAAACGGCAGGCACTCATGAGATCTGGTGGAATGAAACAACCCGAAGAACTTGCGTTATTCCTCATCATAAAGAGGTAAAAGCTGGGACATTAAAAAGTATCATCAAGCAAATGGGCATCTCAGAAACTGAATTTCAAAACCTTTAATAATCCTCATCTGAATTTTTAATAGCCTTTCAAGAAACAGGTCTAAAGAATCACTTCGTCACAAATGCTGACTGGAAAGAATTCTTCCTATCTCATCTCTCTCTAAAATCACACTTCCCTTTCTCAATGGCGGCAGTTTAAATTTAAGTTCAAATGGGATAGAGTTAGCTTCAGAATGTCGTTTTATGTTCCATCTATCCCACATTTCATGGAAAGATTATATTACGAACGAAGTGAGAAATATAGTCTTTATTGACGACTTTCCGCAGATTTTAGCCATTTATGTTAATCTAGTATTATCTAATTAAATTTACCCGATTAAATTAGATTTCTAATGCAAGACATAAAAACAAAAGTTTACGAACTGATGCTTACCAATAGGAGACAAAAAGGCGCGTATCAATACACCCTCCCTTCACCTTACTCCTATCCTTATCAATGGCTTTGGGACTCCTGCTTTCATGCTATCATTCTCTCCTACTACAATACCGGCGATGCTAAAAAAGAATTGTTATCTCTTGTTGCCAAACAATTTGAGAGCGGAATGATACCCCACATGAACTATTGGCAAGAGCCTCAAAAAACTAAATTTCCCAAAATTGATTGGGGGAGGAAAAACAGTTCATCTATTACTCAACCGCCAATGCTTGCTTACGCAACCTGGCAGATTTATCAAAAAGATCAAGATTTAGAGTTTTTATCTAACCTATATGGTCATATGAAGCGTTTTTATGATTATCTTTTAAAAGAAAGGGATCCAAGAACACATCATATAGCAGGTATTCTAAACCCGGATGAATCCGGTGAGGATGATTCTCCCCGTTTTGACCAACCGCTTAACCTTCCGCCTAAACAAACAATTAAACAAAATTATAAAAAAAGGCTTGAATTAATTAAAAAGAATCGTGAGTGTAATTTCGATGCGCCTTTTTGTATGAAAAACTTTTTTTGGGTTAAAGATGTACCATTTAATTCCATTTTAGTAGAAAATTTAAAACTCTTGTCACTCATAGCAGCTAAATTAAATTTTGATAAAGAAAGCAAATATTATCATCAAAAGACTCTGCTTATTAAAAATGCCATGAGGAAGTTAATGCTTGAGGATGGAATATTTTGGTCAACGTATGGTAAAGACTATAAAAAAATTAAAGTTAAAACCTGGGCAATTTTTTCTCCACTTTTTGCTAAAGTTGCAACGGAACAAGAAGCTAAGAATTTAATCAAAAACTTCTTTTTAAATCCGGATGAATTTTATCTACCCTTTATCCTACCAACCACTTCAAAATCTGATCCGGCTTTTGATCCGAAGGGGTTCTGGCGTGGTCCAATTTGGATGTCAACAAATTGGATTGTTTTTAAAGGATTAAAAAATTACGGGTTTACAGCGGAAGCTAAATATCTACTTGACTCCTCTCTGAAATTACTGGAAAAATCCGGCTTTAGGGAACAATATAATCCGTTTACCGGCGGGGGGTATGGTGCCAGAAACTTTACATGGGGCGGCCTGGTTGTAGATATGTTAGAAAATTAATTAGCTATTGGCTTAAAATTTTATTGTAGATTGCTTCATACCCGTCTACCATATTTTCGACACTGAATCTGCCCAAAACGTATTTCCTACAATACTGCCTGTCGATTTTTTGGATATTGGCAACTGCCTCTATCATCGAAGAGACATCTTCAACTATGTATCCTAATTTTCCGTTTTCAATTATTTCCGGTATTGAACCTAAGTTAAATGCCACTACCGGAGTTCCACATGCCATCGATTCAATCATTGTCAGCCCAAACGGTTCCGGCCAGGTAATAGGATGCAGGGAACAAAGTGCTCCACTCATCAACTTATTTCTTTCCGTTTCACTCACTTCACCAACCCATTTGATCTGGTCGGATAATTTGGGTTCAACAAACTGTTTGAAATATAAAACATCATGAGAAGCATCTACCGCACTATCCAGCTTGGCTGCAATTATCAAAGGGATGTCTAAGTAAAGAGCTACTTCAATCGCAAAATGTACTCCTTTTTCCATGGATATTCTCCCAACGAAAAGTAAATATTTACCCGGCTTTTTCGAAAATGGAAAATGCTTCATTTCTAAACCATGGTAAACGTTCCCCGTAAAATTTAGCTTGGGAGCGGAAGCTGCTTGAGCTTTTGAGACAGAAACCAGGTATGGATTTTTTAAATTCTCAAAGATTCTTTTTTCATTTACACCAAAATATCCGTGTACAGTCATTACTACGGGAGTTTTGGAAAAGTTAGCTGTTGGCAAACTTAGATAACCGTTATGATCGTGAATTATGTCAAATTGATCCTGTTTTTGATACGCATAACCTATATTTAACAAAGACAGGATATTCGCGCCATATACGTTATCCAAAACCCTAGAATAACGCAGTGCCTTTGGATAAATTGAAATGAGTTTAGCAGAGGTTATAGAGTCACCACTGGCAAAAAGAGTAACCTTATGACCTCTTTTAACCAGTTCCTCAGTAAGCGCATAAACAACTCTTTCTGATCCTCCATATTTATGCGGCGGAATCCTCTCTGCAATGTTTGCCAACTGCGCTATTTTTAATCTTCTTTTTACCATGAGGGGATTATACCAGAAAAGGTTTAACTTACTTCAGCTCAACTTAAACTTTAATTCTCCTATTTTTTGTAGTAGTTGAAAGTTGAAATTTAAAACTACAGCGTTAGTTGAAGCTCAAATGGCAAAGATTCCCATCGTTTTACAAGTGCTGAGAGTGAATAATTCTTCCAAAATCATCTCTTTCAACAATTAAACTCCCTTTTCTTAATGGTGGCAGTCTAAATTTAAGTTCAAATGGGATGAAGTTAGCCTCAGGATGTCGGTTTATGTTCCATCTATCCCTGCCTCTAACATGTTGTGAGAACTATACCAGGAAACCCTTTCTAGCTAAAGCTCGAAATGAATGGCTAATATAACATCTGGAGAAATTTTAGGAGCGAAAGTTATGCTTCCTGAAGTTTACGAACTTCGAACATGTTGAGGGAAATGATTGAGAGGATTAAAAAGTTTTTCGCCAGTTATTTAGTCATTAAAATCCGTCACTGACTTGGTTTTGTCTTCTTACTCGCAGAAAAGCTACGGTTTTTAACAAGCAGTTCCCGCTTCTCTACGCGAGCAGCAATTTCCTCATCAACAATTTTCTGACAGGCAGGATCCGGGCAAACTGTATTAGTACAAGTCACCAACAACCGATTCATATACTCTTTCCAAGTTCGATCAACTACCCGCAGTTTACCACAACGAATGCAAGGATTCTTTATCTGACTTTGAATTTTTTCCTCCTTTTTCCCCAAATACTCAAGTAAGCTAAAAGTTTACCAACGCTTTGGTCTTGAGTGACTTGGTTGCCGATCTCGATTTTCTTGAGGACGAGCTTCGTTAACAACGATTGTTCGACCGTTGAAGTTTGTGCCATTGAGCGTTTTTATTGCTTTTTGAGCTTCCTCTTCAGTTGCCATTTCAACAAAACCAAAACCTTTTCCTTGACCTGTGTATCGGTCAGTAATCACATTAACCGATTCAACTTTACCAGCTTGAGAAAACAACTCTTCAAGTTGAGAGTTGGTTGCGTCAAAAGAAAGACTACCAACAAATAATCTTTTTGCCATTCAGTTTTTTCCTCCTTTCCTTTTTAAACTAATAAAACTGCTTAAATGAGAAGTGTTTTAAAGTAGTTAAAAAGATACGATAATTTTAGTCTTTGGGGCATCTTTATCTAAACTGGCCTAAAACTAAATCAAACTTAAGCAGATTTATTCATTTAAAATAAACCGTGCTTATCAAAAAAAAGTATAACATTATAAAATCTTTTAGTCAATAAGTAAACTATGGGACTTTTTTTCTCTTCAGAGAGGACTCACGCTCCAAAAGATTTCCATCGCTTACAAATGCTGAAATGGATAATTCTCCCAAAATAATCTCTTTCTAAAATAACACTTCCCTTTCTCGGCGGGGGAATCAAAAATCTAAACCTGAATTCAAAAGTTGGGATGGTGTTTTGACGATCCCACACGAAAGACTCACGTGATGATTATTACAGCAGATTGGATTACTGCCAGCGGCGATCTCTCATCCAGTTAGAAAATCTTTATTGTTGAGGATTTTGACCTGCTCCTCTAAGCTGTGGATTAAGCTGGATATTCTGGGCTGTAACACTGCCGTCTGAATTTTCTTGACCGAATACAGCCACTTTTTCTCCTGGTTTCAGATCAGATTTTGACCCTTCAGCAGATTTATTGATGGCGGTAGTATCAGTCAAAAGGACAATCTTACTGCTACCATCTTGGAGTTTGACGGTAATGCTTTTATCGTCCTGACTGATAATTTCTCCATTAACTGGTCTAAACCCTTGTCCTCTTTGCGCCAATTGTCCGTTTCTTGGGCCTTGGAAGAAACTCGCGCGTGGGTTTTTTGACTCCTGATATTTTATTCCTCCAAAGAACGCCCCTGCACCCACTGCCACCAAAAGCACCACCACGGCAACAATCGTCATGGTCTTATTCACTTAGACTCACCTCCTTTTAAATATTGATTGAAAAAAGCAATTGATCTTTGCATCGCCAGTTCAAAATTTGGTGAAGAAAGATTATGATCACCTCCAGGGTAGTTATAATATTCAACCGTCTTTCCCAATTTTTCTAATTTATCCCTAAGGCTAACAGAAAAATCAACCGGTACTTCCTCATCATTGCCACCGGTATGCAATTGAACCGGAGTGGTAATATCGGAAAGATGGTAAGTGGGATCAACTGCCTGCCAAAACGTCGGGTTAGTTTCCGGTGTTCCATAGGTATCAATTATTTTTTGCCGATAATTATTTCTCAGCGCAAGTTCTCGCTGCGAGGGCTGAAACTTGACTCTTCTTTGCCAGTTATTCATTAAGTCCTCGTATGAACCAACCACTCCTCCCCAAATTACCGCCGTTTTGATGTCTTTGGTGTCAACCACGAGATCGCGAAGGGTGATATTGCCACCCATCGAGTGGCCCCACATCCCAATTTTTTCGGGATTGACATCCGGGTAGCGTTTTAAGCTGGCAAGTGCATTTAAAACATCGGTCGCATAGGCCGGCGAATAATAAGCACCTTCTGGTTGACCTTCTGAACTACCATTGCCCCGATAATCTGGTTTGAAAACAATATAGCCATTTCTGGCAAACGCATCGACATAAGCAACATAACGCTCAGTAGTTTGGTAGCTTTCGGGCGGAATATAACCGTGATTAAAAATAATTACTGGCCAGCCGCCAGCTGGTTTTTCACCCATCGGAACGGTAAGCAGACCGTAAATTTTCAAACCGTCTGACTGGTAAGAGGCAAAATATTGATTGTAGTTACTTGCGGCAGGCAAACTTTGCTCAATTGTCAGATCACTCCCCGGATAGGTTTTTTTGCGCATCGCTGCGATTGCTATGGGGTTCTGGTTAATTTGGCTCGCTTGGCTATTTGATAGCCGTTGACCTCCGCTAGGATTTGCGACTGCCGCACTGGATTGCTGTTTTTTGTACCAAAACAAGATACCTAAAGCAACAACGACAACGATAAAGATTAACCCAGCAAAAAATTTGAATTTATTCATATCTTAACGCCTCGATCGGTTGCATATTGGCGGCTTTTCTGGCAGGATACCAGCCGAACAAAATCCCGATACCCGCCGATACCGCAAAAGCAAGGATGATTGAGGTTGGTGATATTGTAAAAGGGAAACTCGTTAAATTGGAAATAAAATAGGAAGTAATGATTCCCAAAATACCACCAATCACTCCCCCAACAAAAGTTAAAATAATCGACTCGGTTAAAAACTGGGCGGTTATTACTCTTTTTTTCGCCCCCAAGGCTTTTCTCAAACCAATTTCCCTGGTCCTTTCAGTTACCGTTACCAACATAATATTCATGATTCCAATCCCTCCAACCAGAAGTGAAATTGCCGCAATACCGGCCAAAAGGGTGGTAAAAGTTGAAGTTGCAGAAGAAGCAGTATTTAAAATATCCTGTTGGGAAAAGATTGAAAAATCAGCCTGCGATGGGTCACTAAGTTTATGACGGGCAAGCAGTAGATAACCAACCTGATTTTGGGCCTCGGTCATAACATCGGAACTTTTTGCCTCAAGCGCGATCGAAGTAAGATAGTTGGCGCCAAAAAGTTGTTTTTGGGCGGTGGCTAAAGGTACATAGACGATGTCATCTTGATTGAGAAAACCCGTTCCACCTTTAGAGGCTGTTTGGCCAATAATGGTTAAAGTCTGATCGGAAATTCTAATTGTTTGGCCAGTTGGGTTTGCGTCTTCGCCAAACAAATCACTGACTACCTGAGGGCCGACCACCGCAACCTTGGTCATACCATCTACATCCCTTTGGCTAATAAAACTTCCTGACTGGATGGTAATTTTATGAACTTCGGTATAAATTGGCGTTACCCCAATTACTTGCGTATTGGTATTATTACTGCCGGTAGTAATTTGGGTTCTTCGGGAAAACTCCGGCGAGACATTTTTAATGGTTGTTATTTGAGGAGAAGTTGCGATAGTGGTGGCATCATTCAAGGTCAGTGACGTTGCTCCGCCGGCGGCTCCTCTGACTGCTCCTTCTCTTTGGGCTCCAGGTTGAACAGTTAATAAATTTGCTCCTAAGGATTCGATTTGTGATTGCACCGACTGTTGGGTTCCTTGACCCAAAGAAACAAGAGCGATAACACTACCGATACCAATGACGATACCCAAAATCGCCAGACTGGTTCGCATCTTGTTTAAAGTCAGTGTCCCTAAGCTGTCAAGAAATAGTTCAATAAAATCCATCAGTTTATCCTAAATAATTTTTCGCCAAGAGGTTTTTAACCAAATTCTCCGGAATGATTAGTGTTTGGCCTTTTGCTGTTTATTATTTAGACTATCATCAGAAATTTTGCCGTCGCGGAGATGAATAATTCTTGCGGCATGTTTGGCAATATCAGGCTCATGGGTAATCATCACGATCGTATGGCCCTCTCCGTTTAATTTTTGAAAAATTGTCATAATTTCCTCTGCCTGGACCGAAGCGATGTTACCGGTCGGCTCATCAGCCAAAAGTATTGATGGGTCTAAAACCAAGGCTCTGGCAATTGCCACCCGCTGTTGCTGCCCGCCTGACAACTTATTTGAAGTGTATTCTAGCCGATCGCCTAAACCAACCATTTCCAGATAAATTTTGGCTCGCTTGGCCCTCTCTTCCTTGGGGATATTCGCATAGGTCATTGGCAAAATGACATTTTTTAAAGCGGTGGTGCGCGGAAGGAGATTGTAAGCTTGAAAGACAAAACCGATTTTTCTATTTCTAATCTCGGCCAACTCGTCATCAGAAAGTTTGCCGACATCTTCACCATCAAGAAGATACTCTCCACTGGTTGGCAGATCCAAGGCTCCAAGAATGTGCATCAGTGTAGATTTACCAGAACCAGAAGGCCCCATAATGGCAACAAACTCACCTTTGTCAATCTCAAACGAAACATCAGAAAGAGCCACAGTTTCTAAAGAATCAGTCTGATAAACTTTGAAAAGATGACTGGTCTTAATTATTGGTTTGGCATTATTCATCAGTCTTAATGGCCGCCTCCCCTAAAGACGCCTCCTCCCCCAAAACTGCCAAATGGTGATCCTTGCCCTTGGGAGCTTCCAGTTGCTTGACCAGTAGTTCCGATTACCACCGTATCCCCCTCATTTAATCCGGAGACAATTTCTATTTGGGTATCATTTGAACCACCAACCTCAACCGACACCTGATTAATTTGCCCGTTTTCCAAAATCCTTACTGTTGACTGACCATTGGCTGTTTGCACCGCCGCCGACGGTACGAGAATTACATTATCTTTAACATTAGTAATGACTTTGGCGTTGACTGCCATATTGGGATAGATCTTGTCGGCCGAAGTATCAAAGACAATCGTCGCTGGATAATTAGTAACTCCAGAACTCACCTGCCCGTTGGTATTCACAATCAAAACTTTACCTGTAAAAGTTTTACCAGAAAAAGCATCGAGGGTTAATGTAACCTTTTGTCCAGAACTGACTTTGGCTACGTCAACTTCTGAGAGGTTGACTGTTGCTTGGATTTTTCCGTCTGGTGCGGTAATTGTCCCTAACTCTTGCGCACTTGAGGAATTTGAACTGCTTGAGGAAGAACTTAATTGGGCACCAATTGACAAGCCAGGGGCGATCGTCAAATTGCCGACTACACCCGACATTGGGGCAATTATTGTTGAAGAGACTTGTTGATAAGCCATTTGGGCATTGGTTACTGCTGCTTGGGCTTGAGCGATAACAGTTTGTTGGTTTTTATACTTGGCTTCGGCAGCCAACCAGTCGTCATTTTGTTGAATATAGGTTGGATCGTTTGTGGCTAAGTTTCTAGCGACAGCATCGTTGATGAATTTTTGATTGGCTGCCCACTTCTGAGAATCAAGAGAATACAAGGCAGTCTTTGCAGACTCCAAAGAGTTTTTGGCTGAGAGATAACTTGACCAAGCAGCAGTTTGCTTTTGTTGAGAATCCTGATCAAGGATTAGATCAGCAATCTTTTGTCCACGGGTTACTTTATCACCATTCTTAACATAAACATGGCTCACAATTCCAGTAGCATTGGTCGTAATCGGCAGATTACTTCCTGACGTAATATTGCCTGAAGCGGAAACTGAAGTAACCAGCGTCCCCTTTTCAGCTTGGGCTTTTTGATATTGCGGTTGCGAAGACCTACTACTGAAAAATTTCCAGCCGACAAAACCAATAATGAGGACAAGAATTAAAAATATCGCCAGCCGGCTGCGACTACTGAATAATTTTTTTACCCCGTTTAAAAACAGGCCGAAAAAGTTTTTAATTAGATTCATCACCCTGAATTTACAAAAAGAAGCTGAGAAAAAGCTTAGAAAAATAAGTCTTTTTAGGAGAATGTTTAACCGGGATCTGAATGGTAAAAGTTGTGCCCTCATTCAGCACACTTCGAACTTTGATTGATCCACTGTGCCTTTCAATTATCTGTTTGGCGATTGCCAGTCCCAGCCCGTAGCCCGGCGAGTCAAATTTAGCTCTTGATTTATCGGTGCGATAAAATCGGTCAAACAGATGAGGGATGTCCTTTTCATCAATACCAATCCCCTGATCGGCAATATTGACTAGAATATGACCATCGGTTTTTTTGGCAGTCAGATTGACTTTGGTATTTTCCGAGCCATATTTAATCGCGTTGTCTAAAAAGATAACAAACAACTCAACTAAAGTCTGTTCGTTTCCCTCGATAGTAAAGTTTTTTATTTGATTGACAATGGTAATATTTTTATTCTTTGCTAAATTGGCAACTTTTTTTATTGCTTGGCCAGTGATGGAAGCCAAAGATATCTTGTCAACCACCAAACCATTTCCCCCTTGGTACTGAGTCAGTTTAATCAAATCATCGGACAAAATTTGTAAATTATTCACTTCTTCAAGGTTACTTTCCAAAAGCTTCTTCGTCTGGTCTAAGGTTAGTTTCTTATCCCGCAGGTTTACCTCGATCTCCGATTTTAAAGAGGTCAAAGGAGTGCGCAGTTCATGGGAAGCATCAGAGATAAAACGATTCTGCTCATCAACCATTTGAGAAATTGGCTTGAGTGTTCTGCCAGCCAAAAAATAACCAGCAACAGCGGAGGTACCAAAAATTGTCAAATTAATTAAGGCCAAAGTAAAAAGTAGCCGATTTTTAGTTTCTTCAATTAAATTAGGGTCTAAAATAAAAGGACGCGATAAGTCATTATTCATCCCTGGCGGGGGAACAATTTGAGGTTGTTCAGATAATCCCCGCTCAATTCGCAATCTTTGGACTCTTTCGACCCGATGGAGCTCCGAAGCCAAAACTCGATAGATGGCCACACTGAAGGAGATGCTGACAAGCATGATAATCAAAAGGTACCAAGCGGTTAATTTTATTCTGGCTGAATGAAACATGATAGTAATTTTTGATCTATCTACCTATTTTGTACCCGAAACCTCTAACAGTTTTAATCAGAGGCTGTCTATCTCCAGAGAGTTTATCAATTTTGTCTCTTAAGTATCCGATGTAGACTTCCACTGTATTTGGTAATATATCAGCATCATAATCCCAAACATGATTAATGATCTGCTCTCTGGTAAGAATTTTTTCTTTATGTCTTAGAAGATATTCCAAAAGTGCAAATTCTTTTTTTGACAGCTGGATTTTTATACCACCACGTTCTACTTCATATGTCAAAGTGTTAAGGCTTAAATCTTCAATATTTAATACGGAACCTAAGCTGTCTTTTGGTCTTCTAATAAGTGCTCTTATCCTTGCCAGAAGTTCTTCAAATGCAAAAGGTTTTGTTAAATAATCATCTGCTCCTGCATTTAAACCTTCGACCTTGTCAGTCAGTTGTCCTTTGGCAGTCAGCATGAGAATAGGAGTGTGAATTTTTTCTTCTCGAAGTTTTTTGCAAATTTCTACTCCACCCAGCCCTGGTAACATTAAATCAAGGATAATAGCATCATAATCTTCAGTCACCGCCAAGTCAAAACCGGCATTCCCGTCATAAGCTACATCGACCGCATATGATTCTTGCTCCAAACCCTTTTTAATAGAGTTTGCTATTTTGTGTTCGTCTTCAACAATAAGGACCCTCATCGGGAAAATAGTATACCAGAAAACTGAGAAAAAGCTGAAAAATACCGCTAAAGTTTTGAATATTTTTCTGAGAAGATGGTTAAAAGGAACGGGTAATCAACGTCTCAAATCCTCAAGGTTCGGGGTCAACGAGGAGATAAGCGTCGCTTTCGGTAATAAAAACCCTTCCATTTCGATTAATAAGGTCTCGCAGTTGTTCCGAGTCGGGAAGTTTATTAAAATAACTTTCGCCTCCTGTAAGTTCAAACTTGATGCCAGAATCTAGATCGCCATGAACTCGGGAAAGATCAACTTCCTCAGGCGTTCCCGGAATTATCATCTTTCCTGTTGCCGGTCTTTTCTCAACATCAGACATAGAAACCTCCTTTAGTTATTTTCCAAGTGGATTATAATTGATTGCCTTGGTATAGGCTGCGTGATCAATTATTCCTTCTCTCTCATAAAATCTTAAAAGAGAAGATTTTGTATACGCAAAATGGACTTCACAACCATTATTTCTTATTGCTTCAACCCCCCTTTCTTCCCTATCCACTAAAACAACAAAATCGCGAACAATAACTCCGCCCTCTCTCAACTTATTAACTGCTTCAATACCGCTTTCTCCGCTAGTTATAACATCATCGAAAGCAACCGCTACCGTTTTTCCTTTTTCAAAAATTCCGTCGATTTGGGCACCAGATCCATGCTTTTTCTCACCTCTGGGAGTAATCATTGGAACATTGGTCACAAAAGACAAATCTTCCACCACCGGAGTAATAGACGTGGGAGTATCAGCGTAGGCGTCAAACTGTAAGTCGGCTGTCAAACCCTGAAATACCTGGACAGCTAGCAGTTTTATTTCTTTGGGGGCGGAACGAAGTATTCTCAAGTTAATATAATATGGAGACAAAGGCGCGTTTGGGTTTTTTTCATGAAGTTTTAATTTAAAAGCGCCAAATTTAATAGCTCCCAGTTTATAAAGCGCTCTGGCTAGTTCTTTTTGAGATTCATTTAAGCCTTCTGGGTTATGACGATAAAAGTTGATTGTTTCTCTAAGCTTTTGGGTTTCCCGTCTGGCAGCCTCCCCGACTGATTCTTTTTCTTGATTGGCAAGTTTTTCTCTTTTGGCAAAAATAATTCCCCGAGAAGAATTAATAATCATTCCCCAGGTCCGCTTGTCCATTCCGGCAACCACCGTTTTTTGAACATCGGCTCCTTGCTCTCCCACTCCGGGAATTAAAATCGGTACATCCGGTGCCAGTTGCCTGACCTGTTCAAGTTCGCCAGGATAAGTTGCGCCAACTACCAAACCGCAATTCCTGTTTTGATCCCAATGTCTGACAGCTTTGTAAGCCACTGCCAGATAAACAGGAATCCTTGTTTTGCCAGTCATTTGAACCAGTTCCATCAGTTCATCCGCATCCGCTGCCACTTCTTCAACTGGCACTGACAGATCTTGAATATCTCTTGCACCGGGGTTGGAAGTTTTGGCAAGAATAATAATTCCTTTATCTTCTCTTTCTAAAAAGGGCCTGAGAGCCTCAGCGCCAAAATAAGGATTAACGGTCACTGCATCGAATTTGTATCGTTCAAACAACGCTCTAACATAACCGTCATTTGTATTACCAATGTCTGCCCTTTTGGCATCACCAATCACCGGAATATAAGGATAATTCTTGTGAATATAATCCACAGTTCTTTCTAAAGCAGCCTCCCCCTCGGGAGAGTCTTCATAGAAGGCAATATTTGGTTTATAGGCACAAACTAAATCGAAAGTGGCATCGATATTATCACAGTTAAATTGAAAAGTTCCTTCTTCGCGGCCCAACGTTTTATATTCACCCGGGATTTTACTCCAATCAGAATCTAATCCCACACAAACAAAATTTTCTCTTTCCCAAAGCCGTTCTAACTTTTCTTTAAAATTGCGAGGTTCTCGCTCACCTGGTTCTAAATGTCTGGTGAATTCTTGGCGTTCTTGCATAAAATAATAGTTGGATATGGAGGCAGGAAATTCTTTCTTAAACTATAACAAATCTATTTCTTTGTCAAGCAGAAAATGTCCGAATGAATTTCTGGAAGACCTTTCTTTCCAATCATCATTTTAAGGTGTTAGCTAATTTACTAACTAATTAGTGCAGGTTCAATTCCTCCCATTATCAACTTTTTTGGCATTCCAGGAAACGTAATCTATCCCTGGAGCTTCGGGAATATTAAAGCGATTCATTGGTTCTCCAAAAGCAGAGATAAAATCAGCAATCAGCCTCTCTTTGACCTCAGCCGGGCCTGAAACGGAAAGCATATAAACAGTTGGAGCATTAGGGACTGGTAGAATTTCTTTGGTGACCATGAACTTCGCTTCTGCGTCATTTTCTTCCCATATCTGCCAATCTTCGGCAATCTGACCGCCCATCATTGTCGGCAGGTTTTTCGTTTCTTTTAAAATTTTTTCTCTTTCCATTCAAACTTGGGCAACATCTTATTATAAGTTTTAAAGGAAGTCAATTCATCTGTTCCAACTATTTGCCAAAGTAGAGTGTTTCTGTTATATAATTGGCAATGGCGGCAACCCCAGAGATCTTCAGAAACCACCCGAAAGAACTGCCCCACGCTTATGGATTTGATGAAGTAGCAATTGTTCCTGGCGAAGAAACAATCAATCCCGAACTTTGTGAGCCAACAGTCGAAATTGCCGGTTACCAACTCAAATTTCCAATTTTGGCAGCAGCGATGGATGCGGTCGTTGATCCGGATTTTGCCGTCAGATTCTCCCGTCTTGGTTCTTTGGCGGTTTTAAATCTTGAAGGCATTCAAACCCGTTACCAAAACCCAGAAGAGGTTTTGGTAAAAATTAGAGAATGCCCCACTCAAGATTCAACCAGCGTCATCCAAGAAATCTACCGAAAACCGATTGAGGAAAATTTGGTTTTTCAAAGAATTAAAGAAATTAAGGAAAGAGGCGGGGTGGCAATTGTTTCCTCCACTCCCCAGATGGCCAAACGCCTAGGACCAATCGCTGCCGAAGCTGGAGTTGATATTTTTGTTGTCCAGTCAACTGTCACCACCGCCCGGCACATTTCCACCAGCCAAACCGGACTTGGGTTTAAACAGTTTGTTGACCAGATGGAAATTCCAGTCGTTGTCGGCAATATTGTCACCTTTAAACAGTCTTATGAATTAATGGAAGAAGGTGTTGCCTCAGTCCTTTGTGGTGTCGGACCGGGTGCTGCCTGTACATCACGGGAAGTTTTGGGAATCGGCGTTCCCCAAATTACTGCCACCCTCGACTGCGCTTCGGCCCGCGATCAATATTTCAAAAAAACTGGCCGCTATGTTCCGATCATTACTGATGGTGGAATTGTGGGAAGCGGCGATTTTGTCAAAGCCTTGGTTGCCGGGGCCGACGCGGTGATGATCGGCTCAATGTTTGTTGCCTGCCGCGAGGCGCCAGGCCAAGGCTATAATTGGGGAATGTCAACTTCCGATAATGCTTTACCAAGAGGAACGAGGGTTAAAATTGGCATTCAGACCGATCTGGAAAAGCTGCTTTTTGGCCCAACTTCCAATACTGCCGGCAAAGAAAATTTAGTTGGCGCCCTAAAAATTGCCATGGGAATGTGTGGTGCCAGAACAATTGGTGAACTTAGAAAAACCGAATTGGTTCATGCTCCGGCGATCAAAACCGAAGGCAAAATCTATCAAAATAATCCTCAAATTTAAGAAGCAATTTGGGGAATTACAAATTCACCTGAAATTATTGTCACCCCAAAGAAAAATTCAAGCAGTCGCAAAAGCGCATAGGCAGACAAAACAATCAATAAACCAACCAAGGTTCCAATAATCATTGCCCGAGCAGCCGCTACTGCTTTTTCATCACCTCCAGCTATTACCCAGCGCAAACCGCCAAGTAAAAGAAAGATAAAGGCTAAAATAAAGGCGGCAATAATCAGAATCCTAATTACAAAAGTAACAAAATCAGCAACGGTAAAATTTGGCAACGATCCTCCCAAAGTATGGACCAGAGCAATTGGCGGTTGAGATGCGGACGATGACACTGCCGACGGTGTCAAAGCTGGCGTCGGTGATGGTACCGACGAGGATGGAGATGGCGACAAATGCACTGCTGACGGTCCACCTTGCGGCATTAATTGAGATGGATAGTAAATTCCCATATGAGGCGCTCATTTTAAGTCAACGTCAAGATTTTGTCAAAGTAACTTTATTACATTAATCTTTCCTTAATAATCCCCACTCTAAAATTGAATTGGATTTCAAACCAAGACTGTGGTATAATCACCCGGCAAAAATCTAGGAGGAACAATGTCAATCGAAAGAAGACAAAGACTTGCTTGCGGCAAAAGAGGAGAAATTAGATCTCTCAAAAGAGATTTGCGGAAAGAGATCGATTTATCAAGACCATCCGATGACTCAATTGGCTGGGAGGAGGTCGGACAAATTTTACGTTCGAGATTCCCAAACTTTCAAAATGAGTTCGGCAAACATACCTCAGTGCTTCTGGACTTCCTCAAATTAAGAAAAGAAGTAAGACTGGGGGGAGACTCATTACAATTAAATAGAGATTTTTTGGCGACCCACGATCCTAAAATTATTGAGGAAATCAAACCTGCGCTGGCAGTTATCGCCCAAAGCGTTGGCAAGCTCAAATAGAAAACGCTTCACTTCATTATATTAATATCTTGAAATACTCAACCTCTTAATTTCCATTTGGGGCCGGCTGGAGTATCTTCAACTTCAATTCCCATTTTTTTCAATTGCTGGCGAATTTCATCCGCTTTGTCAAAATCACCGGCTTTTCTTGCCTCTTCTCGTTTTTCGATTAACTTTTGGGCTTTACTCGGCAATCGAGTTTCTTTTACTTTATCAAGTCTCAATCCTAAAACTGCATCCATTTCCAGAAGACTTTTTCTTTTAGCGCTCGCTGGAAAATTGCTCTTGACTAATTTCCACATCACCGCTATCGCTGCCGGTGTATCTAAATTATTTTCAATAGTTTTTTTAAATCCATTTTCAAATTCCAGACAGCTTTCGTCCAACCGGTTCAAGTCATCCCAGCTTGCAACTTCAGCTTTTAAATTTGAAAGGGCATTTTGAGCAGCTTTTAAACTTTCCCAAGAAAAATCAAGTTTTTTTTGCCAATGAGCGGTCAAGACCAGATAACGAAATGCTAAAGGATCAAAACCTTTATTTTCTAAATCTCTCAGGGTATAAAAATTACCCAAAGATTTAGCCATTTTTTGTCCTGATACTAATAGATGCTCGCCTTCCAGCCACCAGTTGACAAACTTTTTGCCGGTTACCGCTTCACTTTGGGCAATTTCATTTTCGTGGTGCGGGAAGATTAAATCTACCCCGCCAGTATGAATATCGAAGTGTTCTCCCAGATATTTCATGCTCATCGCACTGCATTCGATATGCCAGCCTGGTCTTCCCCGTCCGAAAGGCACATCCCAACTGGGTTCTACTTGCCCCAAGCTTGCCGAAGGGAATTTCCACAAAGCAAAATCTTGGGCATTTTCTTTATCGTATTGATCGGTTACTACCCGAGCTCCAATCTTAATTTCCCTCTGGGACAGACGAGAAAGTTTGCCATAATCTTTAAACTTGCCAATTGCAAAATAAATCCCATCAGAAGCCTGATAAGCAAAACCCTTATCCAGTAACTTACTGATTAACTTTGACATCTCATTGATATGCTCGGTCGCTTTTGGATAAAAATCAGCCTTTTTAATATTCAATTTCTCCAGATCTTCAAAAAAAGCTTTCTCATACTTTGACGTTAACTCTCCCAACTCTACGCCCTCCTCCCTACTTCTTTTAATACTCTTGTCGTCAACATCAGTAATATTTACTACCTGTTTGACTTGATAACCGTCATACTCCAAAACCCGCCTCAAAATATCTTCAAAAATATAAGTCCGTAAGTTGCCAAGGTGGGCAAAATCATAAACAGTCGGGCCACAAATATAAAGACCAACCTTTTTATCCGAGATTGGTTTGAACTCTTCAATTTTTCCAGCAAGGGTATTGTAAAGTCGCAAAGACATTGTGAAGCAATTCTACTAAAAAATTAATCGCCTCGAAAGTCTCGGTTCTTTTCGATTCTAGCTTTGGACACCTGCGGTAATTCTTTGGCCATTTCACCCCCCGTCACTTGGGGAGCTGGTTGAGAGGTGGTTGGTGGAGTTTGATGGTACTGTTTCTCTTGGGTTTCTCTTTGAGCGCGTAATTTGGACATCTCGGCTTCCAACTCGGAAACAATTGATTGAATTTGTTTTTGTTCCGCAACTTGCTTTTGAGCCTTTTTGGCTTCTAATTCCGCCGCCTTTTGATCCTGAACTTTGGGTTTGACAGTCAACTGGCCGACAATTTGGCCAGGGATTTTTTTCACTTCTTGGCCAAGTTGCTTGACGGTCTGCGAGCCAACCGAAGCAACTTCTTCTAAAACGTCGCTGGTGACTGTTCCCTTACCCGAATCATCCATCAAAATTTATTATCAGCCATCAGATGGCAAAAATGCAAATCCCCTTGAAATTTCTTACAAAAATGGTATAACAGGCCGGTGATGAAAGAAATTGGCAGTTTCTGGCAACAATTAAGACGGAGAAGAGAAAAACCCCAAAACCAAAATTTTTCTGCTTTTGAAAAACTTTGGCTTCTTGATAGAAATCTTTCTCCAGAGGCAATCCATATTTTAACCCAACTTAAAGACTGGGCAGAGACAATTGTTGACGAATCAAAAGCCCTAAGACTGGAAAAAAGACTTGACGGTTATGAACTTCAACTTCTAAATATTCTGATTCAAGAAGTCGAGTTTGCAAATATTCTCAACCGAAAACCTCAGACCAGACAAGATTTGGTTGAAGAGGTCCAAAACTGCCTTTCCCAACAAAAAGAAATGGTGGTGACAAGTGAGACCAATCAAATCGGCCTTGACACTTCTTACCTAGAAACCTTCGTTTTGATGATGGAATGGCATCTTGAAATCGGTGAACTGGCGGCAATTCTTACCCAAAGAGAGTTATTTTATACCAAAGCCAGCAAAAAAATTGTCAATATCAGAGAAAGACGATTGATACTTGAAAGGCAAAAAACGAAAATTAATATTCTTTCCGTCCCTCCAAAGCCCGGCGGAGAGTAACATCGTCAGCGTATTCGATGTCAGCCCCAACCGGAATGCCTCTGGCAATCCGGGTGATTTTAACCTTAAAAGGTTTGAGAAGTCTTTGAATATACATTGCTGTTGCTTCCCCTTCCATATTAGGATTAGTCGCCAAAATAATTTCTTTCACCGTGCCATTTTTCATTCTTGGTAATAAATGGCTGATATAAAGATCTTCAGGGCCGATATTATTCAAGGGCGAAATTACTCCATGAAGGACATGATAAAGTCCGCGATATGCACCGGAGCGCTCCAGCGACAAGACATCCAAGGCTTCCTCAACCACACAAATTACCTCTTGATTACGGTCTGGGTCAGCGCAAACCGAGCAAGGATCAACATCGCAAATATTTTGGCACTTTGAACAAAGAAGAGTTTTGGCTTTTAAATTGGCGGCTGCCTCAGCCAATTTTTCTGACTGTTCAGCCGGCGCGTGAATTAAATAATAAGTCAGCCTGGCAGCGGTTTTGGGACCAATACCAGGCAGTCTTTGAAAAGCTTCAATCAAATCAGCTACTGGTTTGGGGAGTTTCATCCTTCGACAATCTCAGTATAAACTACCTGAAAAGTATAGCAGAAAAAACCCACTGGTTGAAGGGAAGTACCGAATTTTGTCACTCTTAAAAGAGATTAAAATAGAAGACGAAAAAACAGTCAATGATTATCCGCCGAATAAGCCTTTGAGGCCTTCAATTCCGCCGACCATGCCTTGCATTTTTTTGGCCGCTTCCTGCTGGGATTTTTTAATCGCTTCATTAACCGCATCGGTGATATCCTCATCGCTTTTACCATTAGTGACAATTGAGCGGATTTTTTGGGCTAAAGAAACTCGAACTGTCACTCCGTGCTTTTCAACTTCCAAAACCTCAGCATCCAGATCTTTCTGAATCTGCATCGCCTGACTGCGCATTTTTAAAAGTTCTCTGCCTTGTGAGATCTTATCAAACATTTTTTCCTCCTTTCTTGATTTCAGTTGGCACAATTCTTATTGGGTGCCTGATGACTGGCTTTTCTTCTTCTGACGGCATTTGAGTTGAGTCTTGGCTGCCAACATTTCTCAATAATTTTTTGAGATTCAAATGAAACTTCGGTCTTTCCACCACCCTCACCTACAACCAAAATTATATACTCCTCTTTTCTCTCTGACAAGAACTCGACATTCCAAATCACTTGAAAATTTACTAAGATACACCCTTAACCAGTTCACCCAAAAGAAAAGCAACGGTGACAACAACTATCCCTAAAACCAAGTGCTCGATGGCATTTCTTTTTCCCTCACCTCTTTTCCCTCCAGTCCACCAACCAAAAACCGTCAAAAAGAAAAAACCAACGAGCAAAGAGATTACCAAAGCGGTGAGTTGGGAAAAAAGAAGAATAATCAGAATAAAAATCAAGCCAATTAAAAGCTTCGCCCAAAAAGTAGAAAGAGTAGCCGACCAAATGGCTTCTTTTGAGCTTCTATCTTCTGTTTCTTTGGAAGTATGAATTCCAAAAGCATCGGAAAAGGCATCGGCAACCGCCACTGTCGCCACGGCTGCCACCACTGCCAACTTTGACTCAGTGGCAAACAAAACCCCCACTAAAACCCCCAAAGTGGTAACAATCCCAGAAGTCAAGCCAAAGGCAAAACCAGCCAGTTCTTCTTTTTGTTTAAACAAATCTCGCCAAATCATCTTCTTTCTCTTTCTTACTTTAGCAGATTTTCAAACCACGCAAAAGGGGTACTTGAGTCTTCAAAGAAGATTTTTTTCGATTGTTGCCTGGCTGGCAACATCGCAAGTACCCCTGTGCAACCTGTATTATTTTCTCAAAGCCTCCTTTCGCGCCACCAGAACCGCATCCAATGCGATAACCCACCATTTCAGGCCTCCTTGGCCTCGTTCCCCTTATGATTCGACTGATGGACTCGCTGCTCGCGACCGCCGGCCAGATCCCAGGAGGGGTCCGAACCGTTTTTCGAGTTGCCGGTAGACAACCCGAACTGCGAAGCAGTAGACGGCGATACCGATGATCATTCTGGCCGTTTCTTCCAGAGGAATGAAAGGCCGGATGTCGAACTGGAGTCCACCATTCTGGAGAGTGACGCCGATGTCGGTCACCTCCTTCCAAGGGTAGTCGGCAAAAACCAACCGCCCCAGGAAAAAGAAGCCGAAGACGGCACCGATGAAAAACACTGCCCAGAAGATACTGCCTACCAGGCGGTCCGAAGTATTGGCGGTTATTGATTTGATCATACTACCTCCCCTGTCTGTTTCCCCCAGCGCTGCCGGAACAAGTCGGGTTTATTCGGGCCAACTGCTTGATCCTCTTATAGAGGATTGGTACTCGCTGGCCATCGATTTCGATGGTTAATGACTCACCACCGCAATCTTTGACGACTACCCGGTTGAGAGTAGTTCCACCGTGGAGCACCAAGTTAACGATCTCACCTTTCAGGTCCCGACAGCGAGCATTGTTGAACATTTCCGTCCTTCCCGAAACGCTACTCCAGGTCCATCCGGAGCAATATTCAGTTGTGTTAGACGAGGTTTACCTCCTTATCGTCCGGACGACTTGGCTTGACTTCAACATCTGCGAAAGCAAAAGAGTGTTTTTGACCACTCTTGTCCCGCATAGAAAAAGCCTGTCTATCCGGACCGACAGTCGTTACCCGACCACGGATTTTTTTGCCTCCTTCCGTCACCTCGACGAGCCCGCCGGTTTTTATCTGACTGTCCACTCGGATTACTTTCCTTTCTTTGTTTTAGTCGGCCACCGGCCGGGTTTGGGTGGTTACCTGTGTTTATTTACAATTCCTCGTACGGTTCTCTTACTAAGAGTACATCTTCTCCTTTTCTCTGCTTTCCGACACCTGCCGGCCCGACTTCGCATTCGCCACCACCATCGACGGAGTTTTCTCGTTCCCTCGCTTATCACCTTTGAAATTGCCACCAGGAAGATGACAACAATAAAGATAAAGATGACAAACTGAACTAAGAAGTAAACCGGTGCGGCTGAAACCGCATCGCTTGCTAGCATGCCTCTATTCCTTTCGTCGTCGCCTCAGTCTAGCCAGCCATTCTAATATTGTTCCACCATTGGGGATGATGACGAAGAGAATGACCACAAGAATGAAGAGCTCAAGTGCTGGATTCAGAACTATGACGGCCATCATGTTTCAATTCCTCCTCGGATACTATTGGCTTTGAGTTACAAGGTAACTTTCGTCTCAACTGGATGGTGCGCCAGCGCACTGCCAGGAGTCAAAAAGTCACCTGTTATCAGGTTGTTAATGTACCACCGAAAAAACAGGTTGCTTTTACATCCTTCGCTTTGAAGGTCAAAGCCAAACCTGCTTTTCAAGCTTGGCCGAAGATTAGCACAAAATATTAGAAAAATCAATAGGACTATGGGATTTAATAGAGATTAGAGTTTAGAGAATAGAGTTAAGGGGGAAGAATGAATTTAGAATTAAAATTTGGGAGCTGGGGGCGACAAGAAAGTTCTGTTATCGGTGCGTGTGGTGCTGGTGGCTGTGCACCAACAAAACGTGATATTCCTGCCGCTCCCAGCATGATTGACTTGGTGCCGAAGGAGAAAAACGCTAAGGTCAGGGCATTGACCGCCGGCCAGACCCGCCACCACGTCTTCTCCTTCGGCATGTGGCCCGAGGATGGCAGAAAATCAAGGAGTCTTGCATCCTTGCAAGGGCGGGGTACTCCCGAATTTCGTCGCCCTCGGGCAAACCCACGGGTTACAGATCGGAAGATGCTGGAAGGCCCTGAGAGGAACCCATCTTCGAACTGCTACCCGCAGATTCCAAGATATAAAAGTGCTACCTGGTTATCTCCAGAGATAGAGAGCGTGGGTTGGATGCGTGTATCCTTACACACCTTCTTGGGAAGCCAGGATTTTCATCCGGCGATCGACTTGCCGCTTGGGGCAACGATCGCTTTTGTTGGCCGAAACGTATCATAAAATATCAAAAATGTCAACGAAACAAAGTTAACCACGAAAAAGGAGTACCCTATCCGATTAGAACGGAAAATGATGAAAGTTTGAGCTTGCGCTCAAAACCCATCTAGGGTACTCCTTTACTATTCCAGTTTACCCGCCATAGCTCGAAGAGCGACGGTGGGCTTGCCTTTGCCGGGTCCCTACACCGAATAATCATTGGCCTGCTCCTCAATGCCACTGTAAACCACCAACCCCAGGGCGATCACTCCGGCTCCAAAGGTGGAGCCAAGCAACACCCAGCTGAAGGTGAAAAGCAGCGTCACTATTCCGGCCAAAAAGGCCAGGATTGCACCGATGACCAACTGGTTAATTAGTCTCATCCTACCTCCTCTGTCCCGCGGCGCTTTTGATAAGCGCCATTGTCAGTGCGACTATGCCGGTTGGCAGACCAATATAGCGGAACACCTCCATTTCGGTCACTATCCAGACAACTGTCATCACAATGGCAATTGTTGCCAAGATAGCAGTTACTAGCCAGTAGATACCGCCGATTAACAGTCTGTTCATCGGCCAGTGTCGTACCGAATTCGGTCGACTACTTGTCGGTGTTTGGCCCGCTCCCGGTTGGCAATCCGCCGGTGGATGACGAAAAACGCCAAGCCAATGGCGACAATCAGCCCAAGAAAGGCATCATTGGTCGTTGCCGACCAGGCCAGAAAGAGAGTGGTCATCACCGCGAAGACGCTGCATGAGTAGACGTTGATTGGTTTCATGTCTGTCTCCTTCTACCCACTTTTGGCGGGTAACTATTTCTTTAGGGGTTGAACCCCTAATTTAGGGCGTCGGCGCGGGTGTTGAGGTCGGGATCGGTGTATGTATGTACCACCAACCATCGACTGAATCGCTAATACTACTGCGGGCTTGATAGACAAACCCAGCAACCAGCAATCCGATCACCAACGCTACAACCAAGAAACCCGGGAACATCCCTTCCTTGTGACGTTTCATTTTTCCTCCCGTTTTAGGACCCGATTGTTAAAGTTCATCCACCTTCGCCAAAGGCTTCGGTGGACAAGCTGGAACTGTCTCGCCCTAAAGAAAAAGCGCTCAATCTGTGCATCCGCCTTCGCCAGTTGGCGAATTGCGGAACAGATGGCGCCCAGGTCTTTTGGGCAGACAGAGAACTATTGAAAGTCCTTTCATCTTTTGCATCGCTTCCGATGCCAAGATGACAAAGACTTTGGAATTTTATCATTTTGGAGTTTAAAAGTCAAGGACTATAGGATTCTCCGTAACTTCAAATCTTCGACGCTTCTCGATTTTCAGGTACTCTCGAATCCTGCACCAGGCAACTTCTGCCTGGCTAGGGACAAAATGAATTTTGAATTATGAAGTATGAATTATGAATCGGGGCAGCCGCCAAAAGTCAGGGCAAAAATTTTATAATCTTCCGAATTAGAAAGAAGTTGGAAATTGCCGGCAAAATATTTTCCGCTTTTGACAATCTGATACATCCGCGGACCGGCAACTTCAAAATAAGTCTGGCCATTTCTGGCCAATTGGAGATCTTCGCCAAAAATCGACGACTTCAGATATTCTCCCTCAAATTTCACTTCGACTCTAGTTGGTTTCCCAGCTTCACAAACCGCATTTATTTCCACCCCTTTGCCCCAAAAACGCAAATAATCTTCATAAGAATTTGACTGGCCTGCATGCTTGAGATATTCATACCCCGAATACCATCTGCCTTGAAGATGAAGACCGACTGCCTCTCCACTGTTGCCAGAATCAAGGTAATCCGCTTTCTTTTTTCGCTGAAATCCGCTTTTATTTAAACAAATTCCCTGCTCAAAACCACAATAAATTTCGCCGGTTGCAGGGTAACAAACTTGTCCAAAACGATGCTTATGGGTTGTCTTAAAAGCGCCTGGTAACTCAATTTTTAGGTTCATTTCCCGCAAAAGTTTTTGAATCATCGCCTCTGTTTCTTCGTATGCGCCTTCACCTGAATGGTCATAGCGGATCCTTCCCCGCTCGTCAATTAAAAATTTTCTTGGCCAGACAGAATTGGTAAATGCTCGCCAAATCCGCCGTTTGGAATCCAAAACTACCGGATAGTTGACTTGCAAATTTTCAACCGCTCGCCTGACATTTGAAAGTGTCTTTTCAAACTCAAATTCTGGAGTATGGACACCGATAATTACCAAACCCTTGTCAGTATACTTCTCGTACCATTTTTTCAAATATGGCAGGGTTCGCAGACAGTTGACGCACGAATAGGTCCAAAAATCGATCAAGACCACCCGGCCGCGAAGTTTTTTAAGAATTAGAGGTTGGGAATTGAGCCAGCCTGTTCCCCCTTTTATTTCCGGCGAATTTGTCTTTAAAATTCCAAAAATCATTTAATTCTAAAGTTGCGGGAATTGAAGCTAAAACCGCTCATCTAAGAATACAGGATCAAGAAATAGGATTCAAGAGGTGAAGAATTTAAAATTTGATAATTTTCTTACTAAATATCGATTCGATAATCACATTCCCCGAACCTCTTACGACTTCGCCGATGATCGCTGCGTCAGCAAGATTTGCGAGAGCTTTTTTGACATCCTGAGGTCTGACTGACAAAATAAAACCGATCCCGCAATTAAATGTCTGATACATCTGGCGGTCATCCACTTCCCGGCTGTAAATCTCGTAAAAAATCGGCTGTGGTTTTAATCGGTGATCTCTCCCAATTTTCGCATCAGCCCGAGAAAGCAGATCTTTCAATTTAGTAAAAGCTCCGCCGGTGATGTGCATCATCCCATTGATTTTCATTCTTTTTTCAAGCGCTAAAATTTCATCTAAATAAATTCTTGTCGGTTTGACAAAATCTTTGCGAAAATTACTGCCAAAAACTTTTCTGACAGTCGTAAAACCATTGGAATGTAATCCATTACTCTTCAAGCCAATTAAGACATCGCTAACTCTAAATTGATTCGGCCTTGGTTTGGGGATAAAGCCAGAAACAGTTAAACTGATATCCAAACCGTCAAAATTATCTTGAAATGAAACTTCACCGCCGGTGATGGCAATTTTTCGCTTTTGACATTCCAAGGACAATCCCTTGATAATCTCCACTACCCTCTCGTCTTCGGTCGGAACCATAATGTGATCCTGCAATTTATAAGGAACTGCCCGCAAGAGAGCTAAATCATTTAAGTTCATCGCCAAAGCATCCAAAACTGCGTTTTTTAAAGTCCCCTGTTGCCAATGATAAATCCCTTTAGTCCCAATCCCATCAGTGTGGTCAACTTCAGGATAAGAGAATTTTTTCTTGATAATTGGGTAAGCGCCTTCGGCAACTGTGATGTAGGGGGTTTGCCAGGTTTTCTTGATTAAGTCAAGGATTTTTCTCTTATAGGGTTTTTGAGGATTGTACATAAACACAGGCCGTTTAAACAAATTTGATCTACAGCAACTTTGTCTCTAGCAAAGAAGTTACGGTTTTATCCCAGCGTGCCAGGATATTTTTTCGGAAAAATGGCGGCGTGTGAGTCATTTTTACTAAAAATTCGCGGGTGTTTTTATTCACATTAGGCCTCATTCGCACTACCGACTTGTTGCCTTGGACCTCTTGCTCGTGGACCTTAAGATATCGACTAGGATAAGTACCAACCGGGTCAGCCAGGCCTGAGCGGACAAATACCTGCGGTCTAACTTCTTCCGGCGGTTGTCCTTTTACCAATTTCACCAAGGTCGTTATCAATGCCTTTTTTTTCAGTTTCTTTTGCTCTTTATCCATTTTGGTAATCAGACCTCTTTCTCGCAGTTTAGGATCTAAACTCTCAAGAAAGCCTTTCTCTTCCAAAGCTGGTTTGGCTGCGGTTCGATGAAAAATATATTGATATACTGCTTCTCCCAAAAACCCAACCGGAATTTGCCCAAGTCTTACCAAAGATTTGTGGAAACCAACCGGGTTGTCCAATAATAGCTGCAACCTAGGTGACTTGCTGTCCTTATCTTTTTCACCGTATTGGGCCAGAGTACCGCTACCAAGCAAATTATCAGCCGTTGCCACCGACATATTCGCCCCCATTGACCAACCATAAAAGGTAACACTTGTTCGCGCTTTCTCATCCGGCTCTTTTGGGAGTTTTGACTCAACAAATCGGCTGTAAGCTTGACCATACTGGGCAAATCCTTTTTCTTTTAGACCTTCCAGCCAGTTTGGAGAAACCTCACCCCACCAGTTTGTCGGCGAACCGCAAGTATAAATTTCTATCTGGTCCGGTTCTTTGCCCTGACGGATATCGCCAACAACATTGGGCAGGTCTTTCATAAACTGCGACATCGCCACCTCGACAAAAGTGAAAGGATTACCGTTTTGTAAGGCAACAACTGACGGAAAAATAAAATGCTTTTTAACCTGAGGTTTCTTTTGCTTTTTGCCAACCTCAACAGCATAAGTTGCGGTCTGTAATTCGCTAGTCCTTGTCGCTTCACCTGATCGGCCAACAAGATTTCTGGCAAATTCAGTAACGTTAAATGAAGTGTAGGGAAAAGCGGCGTCTCCATCTTCCACCCGAAAAACCGAAAAATTTTCTACTTCGGAAGCAAAAAACCTATTAAGTAATTTTTCTAGTCCCTGAGCTTTCCTCTCAACGGCTGGATCTTCATTAAACTGTTTTCTGAAAAGAGTTAATACTGCCGTATTTTGGGGTAATTGTAGCTCGTCTTGCTTTAAGTTTTCGGAAGTCTTTAGGGGTTTTTCAGCAGCTTCAGGCTGGACAATCAAACCTTCACCTTGTTCGCTCACGAAATGAGTATAACAAACAAAAACCCTATAAGGCAACAAAGTGGAGAATCAACCATCCACCTCCACTATGAAACTGCATTAATACATCAAAGCTAAAGCTTTTTCATTTCCTCGTACATCTTTAAAGTCGCTTGATCATAACTTGTACCGCGCTCAAACTTCAAGGGTTGGCCAATCTTCACTTTAATTTTGTGCCGGAAGCGATGGGGTAAAAACTCTTGAGGCAAACCGTGTAGGCTGGGAAAAGTCAGCCGATAATCCGGATCAATCTTAACCGGCACTGCCTGCAGACCCAATTCAACCGCCAAAAGAGCGGTTCCTGGCCGAAAAGGTTGAAGGCTGCCGTCTTCCGAAACCTCACCTTCGGGAGCAATCAAAAGTGAATAACCATTATCAATCATCTCGGCGGTGTATTCCAAAGATTCACGAATCCCCTCACCTTTTTTGACCAAAGGAATTGCGCCGATCAGAAGTTCAGTCAAAAAACCGGCTAAGGGGTACTTCCAAATTCGGGAATCAGCCGCAATAAAAACCCGAGCCCTCCGGCCAGGGGGAATAAGCCGCAGAGCGACAAACATATCCATCGGCCCAATGTGGTTAACGAAAAAAATTGCCGGATAAGAAATTTTTTGGAAATTTTCTTTCCCCGAAACCTCCAAAGGCAGAAAAAAAGCGTGGTAGGCAAACAAAAATTGTTGGATGATTAAACGGAAAAGCACAACGGGCGACCAGCGGGGCCAGTTATTTCTTTTTCTTTCCCTCACTCCATGATGTTCGGACTCGGCAATCAGGATCTTCAAATCGCCAAAGGTTGTCTCATCGGAAATTTTTGATTCCTCAATCTCCGCCCCAAAATCCTGCTCAATTGCCGAAAGCAATTCTACTCGCCGCAGTGAATCAAGTTTTAAATCCAAGACCATCTGCTTCTCATCAGTAATGTCCTCCAGAGGAACTTGACAGACTTGAGCAATCATTTTGGCCAGTCGACTGGCGCGGCTATTTTCTTCTTCCTTTTGAATATCAAGAGCCGAAGTTCCCATTCCACCTTCAACAAACCGCTGGACCACCAACCGATCAACTTTGAGGGTTCGAAGTCTGGGAAAATCTTCACCCGGCCAGGCCGAATATTCCATAATTTTTTGGTGGGGTTCAAGTTCTTCGTTAACCTCGGCGACAATCCGGTGGAGATTCTGGCGGGCCTTGGTTAAAACCACCGCATGCAAAACCACGTGTCCTGCGATATTAAGTCCTAAAACACAAGAATCTTTGACATCAGGATGGTCATTGAGCTTGGCTTCAACATCCTCAGGATAAACTTTTTGACCATCCTCCAAGACAATCCGAAACTTTGCCCGGCCAGCCAATCTTAAAAATCCGGAAGGCTCAATCACTCCAACATCACCGGTTTTATACCAACCATCCTCAAAAGCCTCAGCGGTCTTTGCCTTATCTTGCCAGTAACCAGCAGAAATTTGGGGACCCCTGACCATTATTTCCCCGTCAGGTGAAAGTTTCAATTCGACCGATGGCATCGCTTTGCCAACGAGGGCAATTTTCGTTCCGCCAATAAAGTTGACTGCTGTCAGAGCCGTAGTTTCGGTTGCCCCATAACCTTGGAAGACTAAAATTCCCATCCTCTCCCACGTCTTGGCCACTTTTGGTTCCAGCGGTGCCCCGCCAGAAAAGACAAAAAGCAGTCGGCCGCCCAATTGATTGTGAATTGGAACAAAAAGCAAACGACGAACCAAAACGCTGGGAATAAATTTGGACAAAACCAAAAGGAAGTTAAAAAGCGGCAAATAGCCGGCCCGCTCCAATTTTCTTTTCATTGAAAGACGCAAAACTTTCAAAATTTGGGGGACGGCAAACATCCCATTGATTTTGTGACGCCTCAGTGCTCGAATGATGGTTACTGAATTTTGCCTTTCAAGATAAACCACTTTATAACCAAAAATCCAGGGTAACATTAGATCAGAAACCTGTTCAAAAATGTGGGAAAGCGGCAAAACTGATAAAAGAGTAAAGGTGAAGCGCTTAAAGATTGGAAAATAATTGACTAAAACCTGGGCAGAAGTGGCCAAATTCTTGTGATTAATTTCTACCCCTTTGGGAAAACCGGTGCTGCCTGAAGTAAAAATAATCTCAGCCAAATCGTCCGGCACCACTTCCACGACTTCTTTTTCTTTAAGTTTCTCAATTGCCGCAGTTAGATCTTCCAAAGCCAGGATTGGCAGATTTTTTTGTTTTGCGGGAGTAAAATCAACTGAATTGGCGATAAAAAGCAGTTTTGGTTTGGTTTGGGCAATAAAACGATCGGTGACTTCTGGCAAGGTTTGCAGATCAACTGGGACCACAATCACACCCAACCGAAGCGCCCCGAAAAAACAAATCACCCATTCCGGCGAATTTGGCCCCCAAATCAGTATCCGATCACCCTTGCCAACGTTGTGATCGGTCAAAAAACTGGCAAACTTTTTTGACAGGCGGTCAACCTGGTCAAAAGTAAAGCGGTCAATCTTCAAGCCTCTTTTGATCTCAAAAGCAAATCTTGACCGGTATTTTGCCAGACCAAACTCAATTACCTGGTTAAAATTTTCAAAATTAACTTTTTCTTTTTCTTCGGCAAAAATCGTTACTCGAGGCATAAAAAAACCGCGATTGCAAAATTACCATCGTGAGAAATCGATAAATCAAAGCTTGGGGTTTTAATTCCTTCAATGGCAACCTTTGGTCGGCCATTCTTTTGGCGGCTGACACAAATTTTCTGCCAAGATCCGGCCGGTAAAGACAGGGCTTTGACGATTGCTTCTTTGGCCGCAAAAAGTCCAGCCAAATGCTCGATCCGCTGATCGCTAAGTTCTTTTGGACAAAAAACCCTCTTCAAAAACCGGTCTTGACCGCGATCAACCGCTTTTTTGAAACGCTTCAACTCAACCAAATCAACGCCAACTCTGGGCTTCATCAAAAAAGTTTTTTGAGAATACTTTTCAATTTTCAGTGTAGCACAAAAGGGAGTTATGGTTGCAAGTTAGTCGATGAAGATTCGCAAGTAACGGCGGACAAAGTGTTCTAAAAGTGAAAGAAAATAAATTACATTCACGCTACCTTCCAGCTAACACTATTTGCCCAACTTTTGTCAACCCTTGGTTACTGGCCGAAAATGATTGCATTAGGAAGTGAACGGCCGGGGCCAACTTTGTAGCCGCCGTAATACAGGGCTGACGATCCACCGCCGTCCAAATTTAAGGCATAGTCAACCCCCAAAGCCATAAAAATCGAGGCCAAATCAGGAACGGTTGCTCCTTGGGTGGAAACTAAATAAACATAGCCACCGCCAACCCCGATTCCATTCCTGTTAATTTTAGCGTTTCTTGATTTGTCGTCAATCGGATAATTGTTGACAATATTTTGCCTGTTGTTCACCAGCCCCGGAAAATTGGCGATCGCCGCTTTCATTGCTGTTCCGTTGTAGTCTCTGGCCTGGGCAAAAAAGGAAACCTCATTTGACGGCCCAAAGACAAACATCGACCGGTCATTCCAAAATAGTTTATCGGCATGAAGAAGTTTACCAAGCCGGGTATTATAAACCGGCGTATCAAAAGTGTTCACTTTTGAGGAACACCAGCTGTAATCAGGCGGGCAAAAATAAGTGCCGTTGATGCCGGCAAACCCGCCGTTTTCCGAAACATAATTGATCAACGGTTTGGCAGTACAGTTGTTGTAACACTCGGAAGCATCGGCGGTATCGGTGACAATCCGCAGTCCCGACAGGTTCATTTTAACCAAATGAATATTAAAATTACCCCGGTCAGTACCAATCGTAAAATATTGGTACCCGGAACCGGCCATCACTGAAGCGGTCTGGGCTTTTTGGGCTTCGGATGCTTTTCTGGCCGCTTCTTCGGCCACTTTGCGGTCGGCCTCTTTTTTGGCAGCCATAAGTTCATCCAGTTTTTTATCCAAAGAGGCAATTAACTCTTGGGCCTCGGGAAATTTTTTCTGATCAATCAAATCAGAAATTTTGGGAATCTGCTTCTCAACCCCAGAGACATCGACTTTCTGGGATTTATAATCATTCATCTTGGCTTCTAATTTAATCTTTTGCTCCTCAGTTTTTTTCTTATCCTCTTCAAGTTTTCTAACATACATTTCATCCAAGGAAGCAGAAAAACTAGCTGACAATTCTTCGGCTTTAGCAAACTCTTTTTGGCCAATCAACCGGGAAATCTGAGCGCTTTGGGAAGCTACTGGTGCCACTTCAACTCCTTTACCGCCAGTTTCTTCTAACTTTGCTTGAAAGGCCCGGAAAGCAACCATTGAGGTTTTAAGATCGGCAAATTGCATCTCAAGGGCTTTATTGGCTTCAAAAACACTCATCTGGAGTTTTTGGAAATGGTAATAGATAGTCAAACCAATCAAAGCCACAGCCAAAGGAGGAATGATCAGAAAAATCAGATCAACCTTGGGAAGAAATTTCCTCTTCACACATTAATCGTAAAGGGAATTTCTGCCAAAAGTCAAATTTTTAAGTCGATTTTCGCCAGGCGGCGGATTTCATCTTGGAAGATTTGTGAGTTTCGTCTCGATAAGGTTTGAGACGGATGATTTTGGTTTTGGTCAGCCCAACTTTGTCTAAGTTTTCCCTCACCTCGCCTTCGGTTGCCCACTGATCATAACCAAGGCAAATGACAGCCGGCGCTTCATCGGCAATGTGCAAATAAAAATCTTCCCGCCTCTTGTCACCCAAAACCGCTTTGTCAACAAAGCGACAGGACTTAACAAGCAAAAGTCTTTCTCTTTCATCAAACATCGGAAGTCTTCCTTTAAATTGCGGCACCATTGTGTCCCGCGCCACCGAGACAACTAAAAAATCACCATGCATTTTTGCCTGGCGGAAAAAATCGAGGTGGCCGGGGTGCAAACCATCAAAAGTGCCAAAAATCATCACTTTGACCAACTTTCCTGGAGTTTTTTGAATTATTTTGCTCGCCCTTCTTTTGATTTTTTTCATTGAATTGATCCTCTTTTTCAAATCTCAACCGTTTCAAGCGACCTCAATGGCAAACTGGAGGTAAAAACTAAGCCTTGGGGGGTGGTCTTTGCCCAGATTTCCCCTCCCATTTTTTCAAGCAGCTTTTTGGCGGCAAAAAGTTCCAAACCACCCAAGTTTTCTTTGCCTTCTGGTTGATAAAATTTCTCAAAAAGATGGGAAACTTCATCGGCTTTTAAATCATGGCTACTGCCGCCAACTTCAATCCAAATTTGAATCCCTTTTTTCCGCCAGGAAATTTTTACCTGACCAAAAGCAGGGGTAATTTTGGCTTGGGCATCCAAAAGATTTTTGACCACTTCACCCAATCGCTGTCGATCAGCAAAAATCTCAAACTGGCCGTCGGGTGTTTCAATCTTCAATTCAATATTTTTGCTTTTAAAAATCGCTTGCAGACTCTTGGCTAAATCTTGGATAAAAGAAGGAAGATCAATCCGCTCATTATTCAACTGCAAAACCCCCCTTTCAATCCGGGAAATGTCCAGGAGATCATCAATCAAATTTTTCAAAATCTCACTCTTTTGAAAAGCCTCCCGTGCGGCAGCTTCTTGTTCGCCGGTTAAATTCCCTCCGGTCAACATTAAATCTAAATATCCCCGAATGGCTGTTATCGGCGCCCGAAGTTCATGAGAAACCACATAAACGAATTCGTCTTTCAGTTGAGAAATGTTTTTGAGTTTCTCAATTTTTTGCCCTTCAGTTTTTTGGCGGATGGCCACCAATTTTCCGGTCATAAACCGGCCGTAAAGAACGATTAAAATCAAAGACCAAGCAAAAATGGCCGACAATCCGTAGGTCGCACCGGCAATTGTCGCTTGGGCAAAAATCAAAATCGAGGTGGCTCCAAACATCACCAGCATGAAGCTGGCACTGCCAAAAAAAGCGACTGACAAATTTGGCAAAATATACAAAATGTTGAAATAACTGTTCACTCCGCCGCTGGCTTGAATAATCAGAAAAATCAGAAAAAGGCTAAAAAATGATTGGAGAAAATTTGAGGTTATTTTAGACAACGGCAACCTGACGACCCGAACCCAAAGAAAATTTGCCAAAGCCCCGAAAAATATTAAGGCATAGATCACCGTCCTTTCCGGCTTGGGCTCAAGAGGCAGTTGAATCAGAAGTAAACTGGTAACCAAAGCCAAGGCAGTAAAAATTTCCACTACCCGGCCAAAGGGCAAAAATAATTCTTTTGATTCAATTTGATCTTTTTTCTTTTTCATTCAAGACCTGCCGGCAAAAAGAGAGAAAAAGTGCTCCCTTCTCCTTCCTTACTGGTAAAAGTGATTTTCCCGCCCATCAATTTTGCCAAATTTTGAGAAATATAAAGGCCAATGCCAGACCCGGAAATTCGGCCATAGGGTGTCCTGACACCAAAAAATTTGGTAAAAATATGGGCCTGGTCTGATTGGGAAATTCCCTTTCCAAAGTCCTTGACAGCAATTTCGGCAAAACGGTCATCTTTTTGGGCGGTGATCACTACTTTTCCTCCCTCATTTGAATACTTGATCGCATTGTCCAAAAGGTTGGCCAAAATCTCCGAAACCCTAACCGGATCGCCCACCACCTCGCCTTGATAATCAAAAGTACAACTCAGATCAATCTTTTTCAATTGCGCCAAAAATTTAAAGTCATCGACGAGTTTTTCAATCAAAGGCCTCAATTTTAGGCTGCCGATTTCCAGTCTGATCCTTCCCGACTCAATCTGCTGCGCATCCAAAAAACCATCGATGATTTTATCCAGCCTCAAACTGCTCTGCCAGGTTTTATCAGCCATTTCACCCGTCTCCCCAGCCAAGCCGCAACCCACCAATTTTTTAACTGCTTCTTTGACTTCTTCAATTGGCCCTTTTAACTCGCTTGAAATCAGAAAAACAAATTCGTCTTTCAGTTTAGCTACGTCTTCGACCTTTCCCCGTTCCGTTTCTTGTTCTCCTCGTCTGGCCGCCACTAACTCTTGAACCAATACCCAACTAAAACCAGTAACCAGAAAAATTCCCCAAAGATCAACTAAAGCCAAAGAAAGACGAGTGGCGAGATTTTGGCCGCCAAAGGTTAAAAAAGGTTGAATAAAAACAGAAATTGCCACCAGAGCCCAAATTGCCATCATTTGGAAGGGTTGCATCGCAATCACTGCCGTGAAGGAAATTACTGCCAGAAGCACCACTGCCAAACTTGCCACCCCGCCGGTAAAGTAAATCAAAGTGTCAACCAAAACCAAGGTAACAACAGTATAAATAAAATTTTTGCTGGTCAAATCAATCTTGAGAGGCAAAAACCAAACCCAAAAAAAAGTAAAGGAAAGGAAAATTACAGCCAAAATGGCAAAGATTTTTTGGTTGGGAAAAATCGTTCCGGGAAATAACGACAGAAATAAAATTAAAAAAACGATTCCCCAAGCAAAGATCTTAGCGGCTTTTTCAAATTGGGCGGCTACTTCTTTCTCATGAGAACGGCCTAAAATCGCCAAGCCCTCAAAATATCTCATGTCTTGATCGTAACAAAAATTGGAAAAAATTGGAAATCGAAATTTGTCAGGCAAACATTTCGCAGGCTGCAACCACTTCTTTCCAGGAGTTGGCACAAATTAGATCTTGATGGACTGAATACTGCTTCCTTTGACAATCAAAAAGCACTACCTTTTTCCCCGCTTCAACGAATTTCATTGCCTCATCCGGCTCATCTTCGACCAAAACATCAAGCCCAAGCTCGCAAGCCTTCCTTACCTTAAAATCCCGGTCAAAGTGGTCGGGGTTTAAAATTAGAGAGGTGACAAGCGGGGCAATTTGATGCCGTTTTAACCAGCTAAAAGTTAAGTCTTGGGCGTCAAATCTTTTCCCCAAATCGACCGTTTCTGGCCGATTTGATAAAACGTAAAGCCGGTGGCCTTGTTCATAAAATTTTTGGATCCCTTCTAGTGCTCCCTCAACCGGCTTAACCGTTTGATGAAACTCAACTTCGATTAAAATATTCTCAACAAATGTTAAAAGTTCTTCCTGGGTGGTATTCAACTCGCTAACATGGCCCCCTAAATCAAAACCAAATCGTTCTTTTTTAGCCGGTTGATAACCTGGTCTGAAACGGGCAAACAGTTTGGGAATAATCAAAGAAGCAGAATCACAAATTACGCCGTCAAGATCAATCCCGATCGCCAGTCTTTCCATTGGTCTCCTCTCCATTTTCTAAATTTTTTTCAGGAATAATTGGCAACCTTGGCCTGCCAGGCGGTGGCAAAGGAAGAAATTCTGGCACAGAACCTAAATTTTCAGATTCTTGACTGGCTTTTTTGGGTTTTTTCTCAACTAACACAGGACTTTCTGAAGAAATCCTAAACTTAAACTTTAGTAATTCGGACTTCCTTTTTTCTCATCCTTCTCCACCCCAACCTTCTTCTTCCAGAATCAGATCTTGAACAAAAGTCACTAAATGAGCAGATTTTGCTTGAAATTCTTTTCTTTCTTTTTGGTTCATAAGCCATGCACAACGGCAAGCGTAAACTGGAATTTTTTCTCCACCGATGGTGATTATTTGGCGCCAAACATCCACTTTATTCAGTCCCTCTCCTTTGACTTCATAAAGGTCTCGGCGCAGCTCGTCATCAGGTGGGTTAAGCCAAATCGAAACCTTATCCAAAGACTGCACCATTCTGCAAACCCACTGATCAGTTTCAATGACTCGCTCATTGCGGCCTTCTAAAAAACCGCGGAGTTTTTCAAAATCGTTCCGATCGTCGGCCTTTTCTGGCTCTGGAGTATCTGTTCTTTTTCTTTCCGCCATTGACCCAATAGAAAACTGCCTTAAATGGTGGCAGTTGGCGAAATCTTACAACCTTAAAATTCCCATGTCAATAGGGATCACTACCGGTAGTTTGACTTCAACCAGAAGAACTTTAAGCTGAAAAATTGCCTTTTGCTTAGCGTCTCTGACCGAAATCTCGTTTAGGTTTCTGCGTCCGATAGCAATCTTGGCAATAAACTGGTCTGCCGGCTGAAGGTTGGAAGGGAACTTCGGCAGCTTTACCACAGTTGGCACAAGTTGCTGAATAGAGCTTCCGACCAAACCGATCAGCGTTCCCAGTTACCGCCGCTTTTGCGCTGGGTTCGTCAGCTGGCGAATCAGTTGGTTTATCGACTGGCTGATCCTCAGAAGCCTCGTCAGTTGCGGCAGCAGTTTTATCTTGATCGTCCAAATATTTTCACCACCTTTCAAAACTTAAATTTCAAATGTCAAATTTCTAATTTTAACTCACCATTTGCAATCCGCTATTTACGTTGTCAAAATCTTTGCTGTCCCTTTGGGAAAAGTAGTCGCCGTATCCAAAATTAAATCCAAAGGTTGTCGGGCCTTGACATTCTCGCCAATGACAGCTGATAAAAGCTGGAGTTGGAAAGGATTACCGCCGGTTGGATCCTGATCGTCTATGTCAGGTTCGATCGAAACGATCACTCTTGAGGCCCCATCAGCCAAATTAATGGGAAATGGAAAATCAAGATTTTTCGGTTTGTTGGTCAGAAAATCTTCACCGGGAAACGGGGGTCCACCCAACCGGCCGGAATATGCGGCTGACTGGTCTGGACCAGAAACTTCGCTAAACCTGCCGGTTGATAAAGTTTTCCCCTGATGAACTACCCAGCCTTCGTATTTCCAACCTTTTGGGGCTTTTGGTAAAAGCAGTGACGGCCGCATCTTTGAATCGTTTCCACCCGGCGGCAAGAAAAACCAAACCCCTGACTCCTCCTGGCCAACCGGATCATTGGTTGGCGTTGCCAAAACGTATTGGCCAGAGATGTCGGTCGGATCAATTGCCTCAAATGCCAAATTGGCCGTCGAGTTAACAAAATTACCCTTTAAAATAAGAGTTGGCGAAGGGGCGGAATTTCGATCACCATCAGGCTCGATGGTGATTTCAAGACCCTCAATATCGCCAAAATCATTTTTAAGTTGAAACCGATTGCCGGCAATTTCCCGGCCGGAAAGATCAAGAAGCCTCTCATCTTTGTTGACATTAAACAAACCTAAAGATTGTCGTTTACCACCCTTAGTAAGCCAAGCTTCAAAGTGGCCTTTCGCCAAAGGTTCTAAATTGGTAAGCGCCAGCTCAACGGTAACCAATAATTTTTCGGTCTTGGCAACCTCTTGGATTTTTTGAGGTTGGGTTTTGCCTTGGCGGCCAAAAACTAGCCATCCCCCAACTCCCACCACCATTAAAATACCAACTAATGCAACCAACAACCAGCTGGTTCTCCTGTGTTGGATAAAACAACGAAGATTTTTCAACTGTGATATAACTTGTCTCAATTAAATTGAAGTCTCACTTTTGAACCACAACAAAAATCATTGTTTGATTACTTTGTCCGACACGAGAAATACCTACCGATGCCTTGACCGTTCCTTTTTCAAGATTAAGGAGCGTTCCAGATTCTGCCTTTTCACTTGAGACAATTTTCCAACCGGAAGAAACTACTTCTTTATTATAGAAATTGACAACAGTCGAAAGATCGGTGTCGGTCATCCAAACAACGTTAGGGCCGGTGTCGGTTACGGACGCCGCATTGACTTGAGCTCCCTTGAAAATTGGGAAGTCTTTAGGAAACTCGGCAGGAACTTCCTTCATTTCAGTGGAGGTCATTGGACCAGTGAGAGAACTCTCTGTTGCCACTGGCGCCTGTTGAGACTGTTCAGCTGGACTTGGGCTGGGGGCTGACGTTTTAACTAAAAGTTTACTGGCCACCAAAACCACTATGACCAAAACAATGATCAATCCCAAAACTAACAAACCGACAGTTAATGCTTTGTTGTCCTTGTTTTCTTCGTTTTTTACTTCTTCGTCCAAAAAACTCACCTCCTCCCAAATTGGAATTTATTGAAGCTTTCCAACATCTGCTTCGATCTGGGAAAGTTCATGATCGAGAGAATCAAGCTTAGTGTTGCCAAGATCTGCTTCAATCGCCGAAATTTCGTCAGAGTTGCTTTGGGTCTCAAGCGCCTGAACTTGGGTATCTTTTGTCTGGGTGGTAGTCGGTGTTGGCGAAGAAACTTTGGCAAAGAAAACTTTCCAAAAAACCACACCTACTACAATCAAAATTACCACAATTAAGGCGGCGATAATAATGAGATTTCCTTTTTGGTTACTGGCTTTGGGCACTTTCGGTTCCTCCTTTGGCACTTTCAGTGGCAGTTCGAAGTTGAATTGCCGCTTTCAATTCTTTGACTGTTTTGGCCAGCGCCTGATGAACATCAATGATTTCTTTCTTTGCCGATCGGACAGCGGCCACCGCCTGGTGGACTGCGTCTTTGGTCGGACTGGCCGGATCGATTGCTTCCACCTGAACCTCGGCTAGGGCAACTGCATTAACCGCTTCGGTCAATTGAACCTTGGCATTGGTCAGCGCCACCTCACCAGCGCTCGTATCCACTCCTTTTTCTTTTAGTTTGCCAATCCGTGATTCAATTCGGGCAATTAATTTATCAAAACGCGACAAAGCTGCCTCATAACGAGTCAGGATTCGACCAAAAGTTGTTTTAATCTGATCAATAACCTTTTGGTGGATTTCCGCTCTTTTGGTGGCAATTTCTTCCTTAACCTCCTGCCGGCGCTCGGCAATTTTTTCCCTGTTCTCTTCCTGTTTTGCTCTCAACTCTTCGGCTTTAAGCAGAACTCTTTCTTTAGCATCAAGCTTTCGTCCAGTGGGATTTTCCAGTTGCAGGACATTTCCTTGAGCAAAAGTTGGGGTGAACAGACAAAAGAAAATGGAAGCGACCGCCAGGAAAACCAAAATTACTAGGGGCAGTTTTGATCTCATCTCCTTTATATAGTAGACAAGAGGAAAAATTATGTCAAGCTTTTACCTGGAGAATTGGCCGATTGTCGGTTTCTCAAGGGCTAGAAAATCGCCTGTTTTCATTTTAATTGAAACCGTATGCAGCCCGGCGTTGAAAACAATCATCGGTTTTTGGGCTAGTGTCTCATCGAAATAAGTTTTCAGTCTCATTACCGATCCCCAGGGCGGAATTGAGCCGATTTCTATCCCGCATATTTTTTTGACTTCTTCGGGTTTCGCCATGCGTAAATCTTTTACCCGAAAATCGCGACGAAATTTATTGGTATCGATCTTTTTGTCTCCCGGGACAACAATCAAAATCGGCTTTTGGTCAACAAAAAAGACAATTGATTTGGCGCCAATCGAGGGATCTTCGTCGCGAATTGCCGCGGCTTGTTTGGAGGTATAAACCGGCTTGTGTTCAAAGATTTGATACCCAATCTGATTGTCATCCAAAACTTTCTTGATCTTTTCAAAAATACTCATCTTCGTTAGGGCGTAAATGGTTTTGAAGTTTTAACCAGTTTACTACTTTGATCAAATTCAAATTTAACAAACTCGCCTTTTGATATCTGAAGATGGTGGAGTAAATCAATCGACTTTTTCAACAGATAAAGCCTACCTAAGCGAATTGAATCCTCATGAGAAACAGCAATTATTTCTCTGCCACCGAACTTTCGGCAAATTATCTGGCAAAATCTGGCAACTCGCTTGCCTGTCTGTTCTAATGTCTCATTACCAACCAAGAATTGAGTTGGACTTTCTTTGTAAATTTTAAATTCAAAAGTTCGTTCTCTTTCTGCCAATGTCATCCCGTGCCAACCGGCAACATCTGTCTCGATAATCATTTTTGAGATATTCAATGGTAAATGCAAGCTTTTTGCGATCGGTATAGCTGTTTGTCTGGCTCTTGTCAAAGGGCTGGAAAAGACAGCGGCAATTTTATGGGAAGAAAAATATTCTGCCAGTTTCTTTGCCTGCTCTCTACCGATCTTACTTAATGGAAAACCTGGTAGACGACCATAGACCCGATTTTTGGGATTTTCAACCGCTCCATGACGAACAAAATAAATAATCGTTTTCACCCATTTATTTTATCACGACTTGTGGCATCTACTATTTGCTATTTGACAATTTGAGGATTTTTGGCAATACTTACGGTGAAATCGGAAACCCGCCGAATCTTACTTTTCGGCTTTAGATTCTGTTCGAATACGCCTCAAAGGGCAATTCTAGGCGGGCGAGGAAGGGAGGTGAGAAAGTGAACAAACAGGTCATAAATTTTGTCGGCCTCTGGGTAGTCAATTTAGTCATCCTTTTGATTGTCAGCTTACTTTTTGTCCAACAGGTTCATTTTGGTACTGCCAATATTCCCTATCCAGCCGCCCTTTTGATCACCAGCTTCCTCCTTAATGCCCTTTTATATCTGGTGATGCCCGCGATGGATAAATTACAAATTAAAGTCGGAAAGTGGCAGCTAGCGCTAATTTTTTTGCTGGCAAACATCGTTTTTCTCTGGATTCTCAAACGGCTTGCGGTCGTTACTGGTTTCGGCGTTTCCTCGATCTTTGTGGTCATTATTTTGGGAATTATTTTGGATCTGGCGCAATGGGCTTTTGCTCGGGCAGCTGACATGATGCCCGCAACGTCCAAAAAAAAGTAAGCCAATGGCAGAAAAAGTTTCTTTGATTTTTACTGGCTTTTGTCTGGGAGTTTTAGTAGTCGCGGTCGGGCTGGCAGTAGCACTGCAAACTGGCCTTTTTGCTTCCCCCATTCAACAGGAAGCGACTAGCTCGGCCAGCCCTTTGCCCGAACCAAAAGTTATTCAACAAACCCAGCCGCGTGAGGGGCAAAATTTTACTCCCACTCCAACCAATCCGCCTGCTAACACACCAATCCCTACCCCAACCACCAAACCAACTTATTATTCCGGACCCCAGCTTTGGGAGGCGGTCAATCAGGCACGGGTAGCAAACGGCGTTAACCCTTTAAAACAGCTGGATCTTTTATGTACTATCGCCTCAATCCGGCTCAATCATCAACTTGCCCTGGGAACGCTTGACAACCATGCCCGTTTTGAGGAAACAGTCAAATCCGTTCAGGGAACAGGCAAATATACAATTGGCGAATTTTTAGTTGCGGGTTACCCAACCGCTCAAGCAGCCGTTGATGCTTGGTACAACACCTTGGGACACAAAAAATTGATTACCGGTGGCGAATTTATCTGGGGCTGTACTTATGCCCAAGACGGCTTCGGCGTCGCCATCGCCGCTTACTGATACTCCTCCAACTGAAAAAATTTGACAAACGAAAACTTTCGGTCTAAAATTCAACTCCCAAGAATGGCAGAAAGACTGGTCGAATTTCATCTTGAAGCGCCGGACGGAATCGACTGGAAGCAGTTGAAAATTTTTTATGATTCGGTTGGTATCGGCCGGGATATTGAAAGAACTGCCGATGAATATCCCGAAATCGAATTTGTAGAAACTTGGCACGACGAAATTCCGGGAGACAAGGTGGTCAAATTCAAAAGGGCTCTTCCTAACTTTGGAATAAAAGGAAGAGTTATTAGGAAGGATGAAGTAGAAACCCACCACTTCTACCAAAAAGCAGCCTAAAATGACAGAGAAACTAAGAGAATATTACCTAAAAGCGCTTGACGGAATCGAATGGGGACCCCTGGCTTTTGTCTATCGCCAAGCAGGAATCGAAGAAAAGGACGCTCAACTGATGGAGAAAATTTATCCTGGTATGAGCGGCGTTTATACTTGGCTTGCCCGGATCCCCGAAAGCAAGAGAGAAGATTTTGAAAAGATCCTACCAAACTTTGGCATCAAAGTTCTATATTCACTAGAACTGGACGATCAAGAAGAGGATCTTGGCTAAATTCAAGCCTCTGACGTAAGTCGACCTGCTTTATTGCGCCTACTGGCTACACCTTCTTTAATTGCTTCAATCATTTGTTGATTGTTAGTACGTATCTTAATAAAATGAGTATCAGCCCAACGTTGCATCTGAAAATCGCCCGAACAGGAAATGATATAAATATTAGGCCTAATTTTTTTTAGTCTAGTCGCAAATTCTCTTCCTCTCTCATTTGCTTTATGAGTTATGTGTACAAGAACAACATCGAACGGTTTTTCTTCTAAGAATTCATTAATTCCCTCTTCACTGCTATCTATGCTCGAAAATCTGGCTACCACATCAATGCCATTTCTGGCAAAAATCCACTCTGGCCAATAACCAAGATCATCAACTATAACCGCTCTGATTTTTTCTGTTGGTTGCGGTTCTCTTTCAGTCATTTTTAGAAACGCAGTATAGCATGGGACGAAACTTGAGGCAAATTAGGAGGAGATCTCCAAAACTGCGTCGCGGGCGCAAGGGAGAGAAGTTACATTATCTTCGCCAGAAAAATGCCCTTTCTCATATTCTATTATCACTCTTGCTCCCAGTTTTTCCTCAAAAAACTTTCCGTCTTCCAAATAAACATAAGGATCATCGTCAGAAAGTATTACTACAAACTTTTTACACTTAGCCCTTACTTTTTCCCAATCAATCGGCGTCTCGAGCCAGGGCTTGGCAATTTCTTTTGATTCCTCATCCTGGAGAGCATTTTCAGCATTCAATCGAATCCAAGGAGCAACCAAAACCGCTCCGGCGATTTTTTCTCTCTCCGGCAAACCTTCTAAGTATCGCCAGATCGTTTGGCAGCCAATCGAATGGCCAATAAGAACAGTTTTTTCATCTATTTCTCCAACATTTTTTGTCAAAAAAGGAACCCATTCTTCAATTTTCGGAGCCGCAGAATCTGGCATCGGCAAAACGTGAACTTTAAAGCCTTTTTTTGAAAGTTCTTCAGAAAGCCACGGGAACCACCCTTCTTCCGGATAACCTTCCCAACCATGAATTACGAAAACCCGTCTTTCCATATTGGAAATTTTAACACTTGGAGAAGGAAGAGGCAAATTATTTTATTTTTGTGCCGTCAAGAAAAACAGAAACGGTGGCGCCTGAAGAAACTTGAACTTGGCCGGAGAATTCTTTTTCGACAATTACCTGGGTGCAAACTAAATCTGGGACTGGTGCTTCAACCACCAGGCGAATCTGAACCTGCTCTGGATATGTTTGTAAAACTCCTGTTTCATCTTTCAACTGATGACAGGGTGTGGGAAGCTGAACCGTCCCACTGTATTTCAAAAGGCCATCCTCGTAAACCGTCTTTACCTGGATATTTTCTTTATCAACAATTATTTTCGGCTGATTTGTCCCAGTTGGCGGTATAAGTGTGGGGGTTGGTCGACCAATTGGCGGAGGCGAAATATTTGTAACTTGCTTTCGGCTGACTAAAAAATAAAAAGAAGTTATAAACAAAATTATTAAAACAACAAAAACTAAAAGTGGAATGAAAAACTTCCTTGTCACAGCTAGATTATAGCACTTTTTCAGCATATTGCTTTGATCAGTTCAACCGGTTTTAGCTTTTGGCAATCTGACCAGTGGCTTAATTTCGACCAGCGAACGGTCGCCATCCGAAACTAAATCCTCAAACAGCCCATCCACCAAAGAGTGAACATTAGCCAAATTCAAAGGCAGGAAGTGAACTGCGACATCGGGATTTTCAAAGATTACTCGGGGTGGCCAAACCTGGCTTGGAAAAACATAGTGAAATTTAAATTCCTGCCGAGGCGCCAAGTTGATCCGATGAAAATTGGGGCTCTCAATTCCTCGCCAAAGTTTCTCCAGTGTTTCCTTGCGAAAAACCAGGCTTTTAAACCGCAGATCATAAGTCATCTGATGGGCTGCGAACTGTTCACTGTTGTCAAGAATCCTTCCACACTTGTATTCACAAAACCCATAAAGAGTCATTCTGGTTCTTGATCTTTTGAAGATTAAACCATCGGGAATAGAAAACTCTCGAGGCAAAAATTCAGTAGGCAAATTGTTAAAAGCCAAATGGGTCTCTGAAGGCTTTAACACTTCAAAATGCTTGGGTTGGTTTGCCGACAAATAAGTATAGGATAGGCGCTCAAACAAAACGCCGGTCAAAGCTTTTCTTGCCCCGCTTCTGCCAATTAATTCTTTGTGATATTGACGCAAAAAAGCCACCAACGAAAGATACTGCCATAAACCGCCATCTTGGCAAAACTTCTCAACTAATTCTTGACAATCCGCCGGCAGGCAGGCAAAAACCTCCTCGAAATTTTGCAGTTTGCAGCCATCTTCACCCGGTTCAAAAGTCACGCTTTTTCTGCCAACCAGGTGTGAATCAGCTTCAACTTGCTCTTCTGTAAAACGAGCAATCTCTTGTTTTAATGCCATATTGTAAAGCGATTATATCAGGTTTCAAGAAAACCCCGAACTAGCAAGTTCGGGGATGAATTGAACCCTGATATGTCATTCTCTTTTAAAAGTGAAACCGCGGACTTTCAGTCCGCGGAGAATGTCATAGCAAATTTCAGCTGAATTCAAACCCCGAATTTAACTGAAAGCTAAAAGGTCTATTTATTTCAAAACCCATCTGTTAGATAATAAATCTGTGAAGCGGATTTTTCCTTTTTTACTTTTGGCTCTCACCTTTCTCCTTTTTCCAAAACCAGCTTTGGCCAAAGATTACTACTTTCCCCAAGTCAAAGGCACTTACACCATCAACCAAGACGATTCAATCAAAGTTCTAGAAGAAAGAACTTATTCTTTCAGCGGTAGTTTCAGTTGGGCCGACATTTACATTCCTCTTCGAATTTCAAGAAAAGGTAATGTCTACAGTGCCCAGATAAAAAATTTCAGCGTCACAGAAAATGGTAAGCCGACAAGTTTTACCAGCAACATCGACCAAAATGGCAAATTTTATGCCAAGTGGACTTATTCGGCCACAAATGAACAAAGAACTTTTGACATTTCCTACATTCTTTCCGGTGCCATCTCGTCTGGCCAAGATTTTGACGAATTTTATTGGCAAGTGATTGGCAGCCAATGGGATAAAAGAACCGCCAATGCCGAATTTCTAATCAATTTCCCAACCAAAATTTCTAAAGACCAAGTCTATGCTTTCGCCCATGGGCCAACCAACGGTCATTATGATTTTACTGGCGAAAATTCGATCAGCTTTACAGTCTCTAATATTCCAGCAAAACAATTTGTTGAAATGCGGCTGATTTTTCCCAAAGGTTCGTTTGAAATCCCGACCAGTTTAAACCAAACTTTAGCCCAAGTTCTGAATGAAGAAAAAAATTACCGGTCAGCTGACTTTTACAAACAAATATTTCTGATAGTCGTTTTGATAGTCACGGCGATCTGGATTATATATTGGATCTGGGCTTGGTTTAAATGGGGTAAAGAATATAAAGATTCCAATTGCCCGAGATATTTACACGACCCGCCATCTAAAATGCCGCCAGCCTTGGTTGAAATTTTACTTTCCCAGGGGAACAAAATTACCCCAAAATCATTCATTTCAACTCTTTTGGATTTAGCAAGACGCAAATACCTAGTGATTGCTCATCGCCAAGCTTTAAATAAAAATTTTTTTCTTTTCACCAAAGTAGAAAATGAATACGTCATTGTTCTTAAGAAAGATTTGAAAGAAATTCTGAGCGATAATAATTTGATGCAATTTGAAAAATCGTTTTTAGAATATCTAACAAGTGTAACCAGCAGTTTTGATGATCAAGAAATGGTTGGCTTTGGATTAAATAGAAACGACTTAATAAATGCTTTCAAATTAATCGATTTAAAGAAAAACATGAAGCTTGGCGATTTTAAAACTTTTTGGAAAAATTGGCAAAGATCAATCAAAGAAGAAGCAAAATTGCTTGGATTTTTAGAACAAGGAAGTATTGAAAGACACTGGTTCTTTGTCACATCAGCTTTGGTGATAGTTGCTTTATACGTCATTTTAGGATTCAGTGGAAGTTTAAGAACAATTGGAATTGATCTTTCAACTTCAACGTGGACTATGTTTTCCCAGGTAATTTTTAGAGGGGAAATGCCTGTTTTCTGGGGGGTTCTAATTTTTACTTTGCTTTATTATTATTTTGCTTTTATGAAACGCTGGACAGTCGCCTATGGACTTGAAGCTCAAAAATGGCAAGCCTTCAAAAATTTCTTGAAAGATTTTTCCCATTTCAAAGACACTTTGCCTCAACAACTGCCCCTCTGGGAGGAATATTTGGTTTACGGAGCGCTTTTTGGCGAAACTAAGAAAATCCTGGCTTTGATGCCCCAAGTTTTAGGTGAACAAACTCCTAGCTGGTATGTCAGCTCATCTGGTGGCGGATTTACAACCTCATTTCCCGGCTTCTCAGCTGGAATTGCAAGTATTTCTTCAAGCGTATCCTCCGGCTTTGCTGCTGGTGCCGGCGGTGGTTTCTCCGGCGGTGGGGGCGGCGGCGGAGGTGGAGGCGGGGGTGGTGCAGGCTAAACCCAAGACTTTCAATATTCAAAAGTATCTTTTCTAGTATCAGCGCCGTAGCAAAGTTAATTTGATTGACAAGAGATGGCAGTTGGTGGTATATAACATCAACTGCCCACTGCCCACAAAAATGTCTCTCAAATCTGAAAGAGAACCAAAAAGAAGAAAACTCAATCCCTGGTTAGTCCGTGGCGGAGCGGCATTTTTGGTTGGCAGCGCCGCAATCGGTGGCGTGGGTAGTGTTGCTTGTAACGGTGAAACTCAATTTGAAACTCCAACTCCTACTGCTACTCCTCATCGTTCCCCTGAATCAATATCAAAAGAAGCTGTTGCTGATCTTTATCAAACGACCGACGATCTCACCACTCATTACTTTGAAAAAGAACGTTCTGGTATGTCGATCGGAGCACTTCGAATGCTCGCCAGAGGAATAACTGACGTCAAGGCCGATTTTATCTCTAGTGCTAGTCCAGAAATGTCAGAACAATATTTCTCTATCAAACATTTAGAAGACAAAACTGTCATTGTGATTCAAGGGAGAGAATTTGATATCTCCAACAATTCAACCGACTTTGTTATTGGTACGGCTTTAACCGATTACTTCTTCCAAGAACAATTTGCTGATGAACTAAGTCAGAAATTTGAATTTTTCAACTTTGATCGACAAACACTCGATGATATCAACAACCTACTTTGGCTAAAAGATAATTTTGAGGAAATAGAACTTGGTGATCTTCCGCCAATTGCCAGAACCGCCAATCTTGAGGAACTGGCTATCGGACTAAAAGCTTTGCAGGAAGCTGGTTTGTCAATTCCTCACAAAGCCAAAATTAGCGTTTTAAACTACGGAGACAACCCTTACAAAGGTACAGATAACGATACGATCTTTTTAGACGTCTATTCTTATCCTACCGGTGAATTTCGGGTTGGCTCATCAATCGCCGAATTTTTGATGGCCAATAACCCAAAAATTCTCGAAGGATATTCAGAAGTGGTGAGTGAAGCTTTCAGCCAAAATCAAAATCAAATAACTGAACCCAGGCTAATATCATCATTTGACTATGGTTATCTTTATGGCGATGATGCGGCCGAATTTTCCATATTTTTTTCTGATTACATTTTTGAGGGAGAAGGTTTGCGCAAAAAGATTGCCTATGCCAATGCCACCGGTCATTTTGCCGAAGCAGCAATTCTAGAAACCAAATCTGGTTACGTCCAGCAATTGGTTGGAGGCCGAGATTATTCAGTTGATGGCAGAACAAAAAAAGTAATTCGCGACTATCAAGTCGGAGAAGTGATTGAAATTGATGATTACGAAAGGCCCAGAAAATCAGGGATTTTCTTGCGCCAGGAACCGACACTGGAAATTGATCCAAACTGGCCAATCACTTTTGATCGTCAACCCGTAAAATTAGTCGGCAAGCCGAAGGTTATTTTAAACGATCGTGATCTTGAAGCGACCACCTTTTGGCAAGTTCAAACAGGTGATATCGCCAGCGGCCGCGTTTTTGTTGCTGATCAAAGAACACCACCAGGTTGGGTTTCTCAAGAGTGGTTCGGCGCGCCGGCCGAAATTAACCAATAAATTCCGCCTTTAAAAACAACTCTACTTCAAAAGCTTGATAAAAACCCAAGTTGCCAAAAAGTAAATCACCAAGCTGGAAATCGCCCAATAAACGATCAGCGCCAGTGGCAAATTGAAAAGCAGAATCATACTCAAGCTTCCCGGAATAACCGTCACCGCAAAAAGCACCTCGACAAAAACCACCAATCGACCGGAAAAATCTTTGGGCAGCAAACCCCCAACCCAGCAATAAAGAGAGGCAAAAATGATACCAGTTATCAAATTAAAGACCAGCGAATAAAGCATAAAGCTTGCCGGCGGTGGCCCGGCGGTTGGCATCATCAGTTTGCTCCAAACTCCAAAATAGGCAGGATTGGTGTAGAAGCTCATCGTCAAAATTGCTTCAATTGTATGGACGATGTAGGCAATCACCATAAAGATGATTCCGGCGACAATTGCCATCTTCCAATTGATTTTTTGAATAAGTTCTAAATATCCCATTTCCTCACCTCCCTTGCCCGCCTGAAATCGCACCCTGAGCCGTTTACGAATAGTACTGAGAAGGCGAAAGGTAAGATTCGGCGGGTTAAATTTCCAAACTTTCGCCAAATTGCAAAATTTTGACTTCGATTTCTGATCCGGCCAGTTTCTGAGCAAAATCGGCCGGATTAACATTTTTATCTTGCGGATCGTCATAGTGCATCGGAATGGCGATTTTGGGTTTGACATTTTTAACAAAATCCACCGCCTCGGCAATGGTAAAAACGTTGCGGTCACCGATTGGTACAAAAATTACCTCACAGGTTGGAAAATTGGCTATTGGCGGCACTGTATCTGAGGTATGGTAAAAAGTTTTCCCCTCAACCAAAACTACTGCCCCAAAGGCATCAATTCTTCGGCCAGCAATTTCCCCCCACCGACCATGATGATTGGCAGCAACCGCCCGAATCTTAAATGGTCCGACAGCGGCAAACTCACCGATTTTAAAAACCCTTGTCTCCACTCCTTCGGGCGCCAATATTCCAACATTTTCTTGGGTCGTCAAAATTATTGGGTGTGACTGATAAAAGATATTTTTGACCACCGATTGATCAAAATGATCGGGGTGCTTGTGGGTAATAATTAAAGCACTGATATCCTTAAAAAAATCCTGTGGCTGGCTATATTTGTCGGCATTAAAATTTCCAGGATCAACAAGAAGCTTTTTATTATTTGCCTCGATTAAAAAATTTGACTGGGCAAACTTGGTAATTTTAACCATCTTTGGCCCAATTACTTTAAAAATTAACTAAGCTAACTACTATTTTGATCCTCATCTTCCTGATAAGAAACTAATGAAAGGTCCCGATCAAAAATTGCGGCGAATCTTTTTTTTAATCGACTGATTTTGCACTTTGTGAGATACGACTTACTGACAAATACTTCTTTGCCCAGTTCAACAAGAGTCAGGACTTGTCCGACCAGGTATGCCCTGCGGCCGCCGCCATCATTCTCACTTGCCAATTCGCCATTATGAAGAAAAAATCTAATTTTTTCCAACCTCAAAGACGGATCAAGTCCCCTCTTTGCTCTTTCAAGTAAACCAGCAAAGTGTGGCTGTCCTTGATGTTCGGGGTTAAACGATCTTTGATAGGCGGCAAAAAGACAATGTGCTAGTCGAGCAGAAAAAGATTTTTCCGATTCAACCATTTGCCAGAAATTATATCATTTAAAGGAAAATTTCTATTGGTTAAAAATCTCGGTAATTGCGGCAGCTAAATCCTCAGTCGCCTCATCTACTGGAATTTTCTTTTCTTCTCGGGTTGACCGGTCACCCAAGATACATCTGATAATCGCCCGCCGCCCTAAAATCTCCTCCAGAGCCGCGATCACAATTTTTTCCGTCTTGGGATCTTCCAACCGCTCTTTATGAAAACGGTAAAAAACCTCCAGCGTCAAAGTCTGACCATCGAAATCACGCGGCCGGGTACTACGAAGCAGCGCTTCGACTGAAAAATTTTGTTTTTTAACCTCTGCTAAAATTTGAGGCCAGATTTTTAAAACTTCATCAGCTGTACCACTCCGTTTACCGATTTTCCTACCAACTGATTGAGCCTCAGGTTGTGTTTTTGACCCCTCTGATCCTTTTATTTCCTTCGCTTCGCCCGCCAGAACCTTTGGTCGCCGACGCTCCCTAGCTTTGGCGACGGAGCGCGAAGGCTGGGTCTCTTTTGGTTCTTCTGCTTGCCCGCCAGAGCCTGCGGCTCCAGCCAATGGCAGGCGGGTTTCCTTTTCTTCTTGACTCGATTGAATCAGGCTTTCTTCTCCAGTCTGCAGAAATTCAACAATTGCCATTTCAATTGGCAGTTGGGGCAAAACCGCTGATTTGACCTCCAGGCTGGCTTGCTGAAGGATTCTCACCAATTTTAAAATCTCTCTTTCCCTCCACTGGCGGGCGAGCTGGCTAATTTTTACTCCTTTCTCTGACCCTTGTTCATCAAGAAATTCACCGCCAACTTCGGCCAAAGATAAAAGCATTAATCGCAAAACCTCGATTATTTGACCAAGATAAACCCGAAGATCGTCGCCGCGCTGGGCTTTTTGGTTGACCAATAAAATCGCTGCCCGCTTGTTTTCCTCTTTCAAAAAACCCAACAAGTCAAATATTTCTGCATCTTTTGAGGACAAAAGTGCCTCACCCAAAAGATCTTGACTAATTTTCGTCCGGCCAGCGGCCAGTTGATCTAAAATCGAAAGTCCATCACGAAAACTACCATCTGAGGCACTGGCAATTCTTTGCAAAACTCCCTCTTCCGCTTCCAACTTTTCTTCCTTGACAACTCTGGCTAAATTTTCCACCAACTGATCGGTGGTTGCCCGCTTAAAATCAAAGCGAACACAGCGGGAAACAATTGTCTGCGGCAGTTTTCCCGGTTCGGTCGTACAAAGGATAAAAATTGCATGAGCTGGTGGCTCTTCTAAAGTTTTCAAAAGCGCGTTAAAAGCATCGGGCGTTAAACTGTGGGCCTCATCAATAATGTAAATTTTATAAGGCGAACTAACTGGCGCCAACCTAATTTTTTCTCTCAGTTCCCGAACATCATCAATTCCCCGATTGGAAGCGGCATCGATTTCAATTAAATCCAAATGGCGGCCTTCGACAACCGCCAAACATGAAGCACATCGGTCGCAAGGCTCACCAAAACTAGCAATCAGTTGTTGGCTTTTAGCTTTTAGTGTACTATCCTTCTTGCCCTTAACTCTTAACTCTGGACTCTTAACTCTATACTCGTAGCAATTAACGGCTTTGGCCAAAATTCTGGCGGTCGTGGTTTTTCCCAAACCTTTGGGGCCGGCAAAAAGATAAGCATGAGCAATTTTGCCTGAAGCCAAAGCTCGCAAAAGCGCTTCTCTCACATGCTCCTGGCCAACAATCTCTGCCAGTTTTTGAGGACGATATTTTCTATAGAAAACGGCCATATTGATGCAAACCTTTCTGTGGACGACGTTTTGCCGAAGGCAAAAGGCAAGGTTCTTTGAGCAAAAATATAAAATTGTCGGAAAACATTTTTGCGAAAAGGTCCTTATATTTTCGATAAAAAACAGCCATTTTTCAATACCTTCAGCAATCAGCTATCGGCAACTGTAATCTGTAAGCCGCCAGCTGTAAGCTTATTAGTTATTCGTGGTGGATTCCCAACAGATGTGAAACTCCGTGTTCCAATAAAAAATAAATTTCCTCTTCGACATGCAAACCTTTTTGGGCCGCTTGGGAAACTGCCTGAGGATAGGAAATTACCACGTCGCCCAGTCGCAAAACTTTATCCGGCGGTCTGACAAAACCGCCAGTTTTGGCTAGTTGTTCTGAAGCCGAAGAAATCGGCGAAACATCATCCAGGGGGAAAGCTAAAACGTCGGTCGTCTCACCAACTTCCAAATATTTTTGATTAAGCTGTCTCATCCTCCGGTCGCCAACAATTGAAACTCCGATTTCCACTTTTCCACTTCGGATCCGATTTTTCTTTAAAATCTCGGCGGCTGAATGGCGGATAAAATCCCGGTTGACTTCATAACGTGAATCGGTAGAAACAAGAACACTAATCATCTTTGTCTTTCTGAAGCAAATATTCTAGTCTCACTTAACTTTTTCCAAGTTTTTCTTTGACCACTTGGGCAACCTGGATACCATCCGCTCGACCAGCAACTTTGGCCATCACCGCTCCCATCACCTTGCCAAAATCGTCCATTTTGCCTGCCCCAACTTCGGCAATTGCCTGGTCAACCAACTTGCCGATTTCTGCCAACTCCATTCCTTTGGGCAAATATCTCTCAATAATTGCCTTTTCCGCCTCTTCTTTGGCAACCAGTTCAGCCCGGCCGGCCGACTTGAAAGCTTCAATTGATTCCTGATGGCGTTTGACCTCTTTTTTCAGCTGGCCAGTCACTTCCTCATCTTTTAATTCTCTGCCTTTTTCAATCTTGGCATTATGAAGATTGGCAAGCAAAAACCGGATGGTTGAAGTACCCAGCTCATCTTTTTTCTTCTGGGCAACCACTAAATCAGTCTGTAATTTTTCCAAAAGTCCCATTTAATAACCCAACCTTACTCTTCTTTTGATTTTGCGTTTTTTTTCCGCTTCGGCCCGCTGCCGCAGGACCGAGGGTTTAAGATAATGCTCTCTTCTGCGCATCTCTTGCAAAAGGCTCTCGTTTTGAATTTTGCGGTTAAATTTGCGAATTAAAGATTCAACCGGTTCTCCTGGTTGGGCTTTGACATAAACTGCCACTTCAAACACCTCCCCTCAAAATCACAAAAATATCTTTATTGCGGAATACCTTCCAAAGTGCCACCTAAAAGGTGCCAATGCAGATGGCCAACATGCTGGGCCTGGCCACCATTAAAAACTAAACGGTACTGGTCTTTTTGTAAATTCCTCTTTCCAACTAACTCTTGAGCTACTTTAATCATTTCCCCAAAAATTTGCAAATGAGTATCGGAAATACTCATAAATGATGAAATATGCTCTTTGGGCACAATTAAAATATGGATGGATGCGACCGGGTGGAGATCATCAAAAGCCATCACATTCTTACTTTCAAAGTGAAATTTTGTTCCTAATTTTCCTTTGGCAATTTGGCAAAAAATGCAATCTTCCATCATAATTCAAATATCAAAAATCAAAATTCAGGAATTCTTGATTATTTTAATAATTTCCTCAAGATCCAAAGTTGACGGTCTCATTCCTGGTTTTTTTCTTGAACCATTTAAAAGCAAACGTTTTGACGGATGCAAATACCAAGTGGCGTTGGGGTCGATTTTTAAAAATTTTTGGTAAGCCCTCCGCAAATTTACCCCTTTATCAGCCCGACCGTAAATTCTCACCGCCCCATCTCTTGAGTCTTTCTTTACCACCACTGCAAACCCCAGTTTTTCGGCGACCTCCAAAATTTTATCATTCCCGCTTTCCACTGCCAAGCCCTTACCCCAGCGTGTTTGAAATTCCTCTCCCCTTTTTTCAATTGTTTTTTGGGCGGCAATTTTAGCCTTCAAGGTGTGATAAAGGCCATCAAAATAAATTAGCCCCCATTCCATAAGCTTTTGATCTTGACTAGGAAAGGCCAACTTCCAACCATCCAAAATATGAGGAAAACCAAGCTCATAGCGGTCATCGATTGCTTCTGGCCAATTCAAATCGCGGGCGTGATCAATCTCTGTCACCAAATTAACGATCCGCTCAACTGCTGGGTTTCTCAATTTTCTTTCCTTTTTGGCCCACTCCCAAACCAATTTGGTCGCACAGGTGTATTTGTTAGTCTCATGGTGATCAAATGGACCACCGCCAGTATCAACATGGACAATTTCCTCTTGGGCAATATTTTGATTTTCCAGTCTTTCGCCGGTTGGGACAAAAACGATCTTTGCATTGGCAAAATCGGGGTGGAATCGCCTCAAAATCCAAATTGCCCCAACAGCATCAAAATCAGGCGAAAAATGAGTAACAACTATTTTTGCCATAACCAGAAAGTATATAATTTTGAAGGGGTTTTTACAAGCTAAGAGGTTAACTTTTTAATTATTTGATCAAAGGTAAGAATTTCAACTTCTTCTTCTTCCTTGAATTTTCAAACAAGGTTAATCCTCTAGTAATCTTTCAACATCAAGTGTACAATTTAATAAATTTGATTTAATTATGGAAGAAATAGAAATAGAAATAAAAACAGCACAAAGCAGATCAGGCAAGGGCCGACAGGAAATACCAGTAAATTCGGGAATACCGAGAGAAGAAGGAAGAGTCGACGTTCAAGGACTACAAAGTTTGATTAGGAAAACACGCCGTTATCGGGTACACAGTAAGGGACATAGGAGACATTAAATAGGGTTCTCTGTTTTGGATTAGTAAAGTTTTTTGATCGCCTTCTAAGAACTACTTTTTAGACCTCTTCTTGCCATCTCGTCAGCAAGCTTTTTCAGTTCAGCTATTTGTATTAAACCTCGAATAGCCATTGATTCTGCAGTAACACCACCTAAGAAAATTCCCGAAGTCAAAGCACCAGCCTGTTGCTTATCAGTATCACCTAACAGAAGTCCAGTCAGAGCAATAAGGGTACTAATACCAACTGCAGCACCAAAACCTAAAAAAATTTCTCGTAAAACGTGATAAGATTGCTCTTTTCTAACAAGGTCCTCAGTAGAAGATCGCTTGATCTTTTCTTCAAATCTTGTTAAATGGCCTTCCACTAACCGTGTAACAAAATATTTGCGTTCCATTGAATCTATATTAAAACATTCAAAGTAAAAGTCGACAACTTGATTTATAGGTCTGATTTTTCGGGGATTTATTGGAGTTTTTTCAGGGCTTGATCAAGTTAGAAAATTTCCGTTTTGTCTTTATTTCTTTCCTTCCACTCGACTTTGCCTTTACCGGCTTGCCCTGAGCTTTGTCGAAGGGTTTTATCAGAAACTACCAGACGAACAGAAATACCAATTAAGTCACAGTCGGCGAATTTTTCACCGGTAGTTCAATATAAAACGTGCTCCCCTTTCCTTCGCCTTCGGATTCGGCCCAAACTTTTCCGCCGTGAAGTTCAGTAAATTTTCTCGCGATATACAAACCAAGACCAACTCCGCCGGCCCAGTTTTTTTCTCCCGCCGCACCTCTTGCGAAGCCTTGAAATAAATGTTCCGTGTCCTCTTTTGTCATTCCTTCTCCGGTATCCTTTACCACAATCATGATCGAGCGCTGACCATCCCCAGTCGAGCTTTCTACAAGTTTCGTTCTTACCGTCACTCCTCCGCTTCCCGTATATTTTATGCAGTTGTCCACAATATTCATAATCACCTGCCGGATCTTCCCCGGATCTACCATTACTTCCGGCAGCGGCTCGCTACCCTCATTTTCCATTTTCAAATAAATATTCTTTTCGTTGGCTTTGATTATCAATTCGTCTACGATCGAGGAAATAATATCGAGCAGTGAAGTTTTTTTAAGTTCTAGTTTAATTGTCCCACTTTCAATCCGGGATAAGTCCAAAAGATCATTCACGAGGGTCAACAGCCTTTCAGCGCTTTGGGAAATTTTTTCCAAGGGCTTCTCTTCCTTTTCTTCAACTTTTCCGTACCGACCTTTCAGAATCATATAAATATAGCTTCTAATAGCTGTAAGCGGTGTTCTTAGTTGATGGGAGACAATTGAAATAAATTCTGATTTCGCCCGGCTTAATCTGTCGACTTCTCCATAAAGTTTTTGCAACTCTGCCCTTCTCTGAATCTCCCGAATAACACTTTGAATAAGAAAATACCCAAACACCAAAAAGAGCAAGAACAAGGCAAATTTCCAAGAAAATTCTATCCAGCTCGGAATTGCTGCGATAGATTGGGCCAGTAACAAAATAGCAATTACACCCACCAAAGCCTGCGTTAAAATTACACGGATTCCAAAAAGTTGCTGGGCAACAATAGCATAGGCAGTGAAGGAAAGGTAGAATAAAGCAGCTGTAGAATCTATCGCCATCCACTTCTTATTTCCTAGCAATGGCAATATAACATCTACTAAAATACCAAAAATTCCTGTGGAAATAAAACCAGTGGCAACGTATTTGATTTGCAACCTTTTTAGCCCCTGCGATATCCTATAATATTTAACAAATACAAAAACACTGTATATTATAAATAAGGTCATATAAGCAGCCCAAAAATAAAAAATAATTCCATATGTCCCTTCAAAGGTGCCAAACTTTACACTTATAATTTCTTTAATGAATAATCTAGTGAAAGATAAAATAAAAAATAGCAAACCAATGGCCCAGTAAATAACTTCTCTAATTTTGCTTACACTATTTCCGCAAAATTCCGATGTAAAAATGAGTACACTGGGAAATAATAATGACCCCAAAGCATAAACATTTCTCGCCAAAAAATGACTGTTAGTAAGCCCCATAAAGAAATTGTCCAGAATCCAAAAAGAGAACAATATTGAAGTTATGGCAAAGTATTTGTTGATTTTGCTACGAGAATTTTTTGTGTAAACAAATATGCCTAAAACTAAGGCATAAAGAAATGTGATTAAGAAAATTATTTCCAACATATGTTTAAATTACATTTAATAACTAAGTCGTTCATCTCACTAACATTATAAATTAATACATAGCTAAAATGCTCTCTCCTGCTTTTACATGGTCGCCTTCCTGAGATTATCAATGACCCGAAGTAACACTATTTATATAAGATTCATTATGATATCGAAGGCAATGTTATATTTACGGCAAAAAGTAAGCTAGATAGAGGTCCCTTTTTCTCCTCAGGCAATAGTAAGAGGCACCAAAAGCGCACCAGCGATGCTTGCTGCAATTGGAAGTTTTTCATTCCTTCTTGGGGTTAAATCCCCCGATGTTCAATATTTTCCGGTGTCATATTTCTTGGTCTTTTCTAAAATTTTCTGGCATTGGGTTCGCTTTATTCCACTCATCCTTTGCCCAAACTTCAAGATCTGTGATACAACACTGTTCCCAACGCGGGTCATTAAAAATCTTCCAAGCCAATTTAATCCCAAAAGTTTGCCATAATGCATCTCGCAGATTCTCTTTATCAATATTTGCTAGATTGACACACTCCCTTTGCAGCTCACAAGACCGACGCATCCGCTCATTATCTTCTCTAGTTCTATGTCTACCTGAACTCGGATCTTCTCCTAAAAGCGCTAAGATTTTATCTCCAACTGCCACGATATAAGTACAAATCTGTTCATCTGTGGAATCCTCACGCTCACTATGACGAAGTAGACTGTGCATAAGATCAAAACGGGCTTGAACTGTCCAATGCTTTCTAGCGACAGTTTTTAGCCTCTCTAACTGCTGTGCTTTAGGCACCTCCCGTTTGCACACAGATACAACCGATGAAGATAGCTCATTAACTTTATCTTCAGGACTAGATGAGGTCTCTGAAAAAAACCGTCCAATTTCCTTTAAAAAACCCACTTTAATCTCCCTTCCCCCCACAAGCAGCAGCAATGGGTATCAAGAACGCACCGACAATTCCTGCTTCGATCGGAAGCTTTTTACCGTTTCGTTCTTTCATGAATCAATTTATAATTTCGCTTCCACAACCAATCTATAAAGTAAATATCCTTGTTATTTTGTAACAGGCCAAATAAAGTAGTACTCTTCCAGTTTTTGTCCTATTACATTTGTTTCACCTACTTTATAGAGAATATCATCTTGTTCTTGAAATTGACTTATGCATCTAAAGATAGGTTTACCGTCTGATCCGTAATGGACTTCTTCTATTTCGATATCTTCGGATTCTTGATTCATCAATCTTCGGGCTTCCGCCACCATTTGTCCTCCTACCTTATATGTTCTAGCCCCAGATGGAATATGACCATATGGAAGAAAAAGATTTATAAACTCCAATTGTCTAAATTCTTGAGCAACCGGTGAAAGTAGATGAGGATTATCATACTCGTCATAAAAAGTAGCATATGAATAACCTTGGGAATAATTATAGAAAGGAGGTTTAGGATACTGTTCAGGATCTGCTGGGAACATTACCTCTACCATATATTCACTATTCTCTACTCCTCTGCCAATTGATCCGAAATCATAGTCACTAAAGAAAGGAGTTTTTATTTGTTCCAACTTATTTTCTGGAGTAGAAGTAGCTTCAACTGTCGGTGTCGTTAAAGTCGCAGTTGCTTGGGGAACTTGAGTATCAATCTTTCCGCCTTTTACCTCTCCGTCTTTTCCACAGGCAATAGTAAGAGGCACCAAAAGCGCACCGGCAATGCTTGCTGCAATTGGAAGTTTTTTACTGTTTCGCTCTTTCATAATTTATTGAGACGAATATAAACATACCGTGAAAACTAAGTCGAGACACTATTTCAATGTCAACTGAGGATGTTTAGGAGTTCTGTTTGAATAATATATTCCCCAATTAGGACCTACCCCACTTTCATATTTCGCCTTCCAATTTTCATCGAATGCTTCAAATAAGTAAAAATCAACCTTGGCTTCATTAGCCCACGCCAAGAACTCTTCAACAAACCTTTTTTGATTCTCCAAACTTGGTATCGATCTATCTTTGGGTACTCCTTCTGACGGCCAACCGGTTTCCCCAATCACAATTTTTTTGCCAGGATAAAGAGAGCCAAGCATCTCATATTTACCTCTGATATGATCAACAGCTTCTTCAACTGGAATTGATTCCCAATACGGATGACAATGAGCAAAAATATAATCAACTGCTTCAACTAACCTGGGGCGTTGAGTCCAAGCATACCAACTGTCTCCGGTAGTCACGGTAATGGTTGGCGGAATTTGCTCCCTGACTCTTGCGATGTAGTTTATCAGGGTATCTTCTGAAATAACATTAAATTGTTGAGTTTCATTGCCGATATTGACAGAAACAACGTTACTTGAACTTTTTGCAACTTGAATTAAATTATTAATTTGTTGTTCGTTAACACCCATATTTGTTCCCAGATAACAACCGGCATTTACTTTGATTTCAGAACCCTTTTCCAAAATAAATCTGGGAATATTTTCAAGATTATTTTGAGCCCCATACGTTCTAACGTAATCAGTCGCCAGCCCAAGAATGTCAACATCCGCTTTGATGTCGCTTCCCGATGGATGTGGGCCGGTGTCTGGATCTTGACCATCGCGATACGGACTATAACAGAGACCTCTGATATTAACTGGAACGTAAACTCGGTTTTCAACAGTTGGAGTTGCAGTTGAAGTTCGCACTGGGGTTTCAGTAGGTTTGGCTATTTGTGGTTCACCTGATCCGCCACAAGAAGCATAAGCTAAACCCACACCAAGCCCAAACGGCAGGAATTTAAAGAGGAGTTCCCGCCGACTTAATCTTCTCTCAAAGAAACGGTTTTGTCTTTCATGATTGGTCATAGTGTTACCCTATCGGCAATGATTATATCACTTATTGACAAATTTTAACTGATGTTATAGGATTCGTTAATAAAATGGTTAAAGAAAGCGATCCCCGAAGAAATAGGCTTCCAAGGCGCAGTATTTTGTTTGGCAGTACCGTATTAGCCCTAGCCGCCGTTGCTTCAGCTTGTGGCGGAAAAGAAGCGAAAGAACCTAGTCCTTTTTCTCAAACACCAACCATTACACCAGCTGGTGAACAACTAAAAACTCCTCCCTCAATCCAAACTCCAGAAGTAACCCAAACCCCAGAGGCTACAAAAGTCCCTGAAATAAAATCTCAAGTTGAAGGAAAAATGCTCGTAAAAACTTCGGAAGATCAATTATGGTATGTAAACCTTAAGACCTCAGAAAAAATACTTATAACCGATCAAGTAACGAGCGAGGGTTCCGGGGATATTGGTTGGTCACCATCAGGAGATAAATTTACCGTTCGTGTAAAAGATAAGCAAAACAGGCTTGATCTTTATGAAATTTTTGATGCAAAAGGTAATCTTTTGGCAAAATTTGGCGATATTGCTGCAGAACCATTTATATTTCCGGAAAGTCCCTCTTGGTCGCCAGATGGTAATTCGCTGGTCTATGTCCAAGACACTGGAATTTTCGTCCTTGATTTGAACACAAATGAATCACACCAAATAATTGTGACCGACGAAACATTTTATGACTTTAAGAATCCAATTTTTTCTCCAGATGGTAAGAAATTAATCTTCGCCTATGATGGACCGGACGGACTCGAGGTTGACTTAGTAAATTTTGATCCTGAAAAATTTCCCTATAACTGGGACGAGAGGGATAAAGAACAAGCTAGTCAATGGCTAAAAACAATTTACAGGAATGAAGAACTTAATTATTACGGCGACTTTCGTTTCAGGTGGACCCAGGACAGCAAAAATGTTGGTTTTGTCGTCGGAGATTATGAGACACCAATGACAATCTTTGTTACCAATGTGGATGAGGGAACAGCCCAAGAAATAACCAAGCCTGATTGTGGTAATGATAATCCAGACAAATTTAATAATAATGATTGGTCGCTTTCACCTGATGATAAACAGATAGTCTTCGGTTGCTCTGAGGAAAAATATAAAAGAGGAGGCATATATTTAGTCGATATAACAGGTGCTAATCAGAGAAAAGTATTAACTCTTAAGGATTTACCTCTTGAGGTATCGCAGGATGTTTTCTCCTGTCCCCGATGGACGCCAGATGGAAAACAAATAGTTTTTGCTGGAGAAAAAAGCGTCTATATTTTTAATCCTGATGGTTCTGGGTTAAAAGAAGTATTAGCAGTTCCTGACGAAATCCTCAGTATCTACTGGTCTCCTAAATAAACATGTTAAAAGAAACTAATCCCCGAAGAAATAAACTTCCCAAACGAACTCTTTGGTTTGGTAGTGCAATAATGGCCACGGCAGCAATTTTTTCTGCCTGTGAGAAAGACGGAAAAGAACCTAGTCCTACCCCTCTCATACCAACCACAACAATTGCTGGTGAACAACTGGAAACTCCTTCTTTAATTCAAACGCCTGAACTTGTACAAACACCCGAAGCCACAAAGGTTCCTGAGGTAAAAACTCAAATTGGAGGAAAAATTCTTGTTGAAACCGCCATCTATTATGCCCCTTGGTCAGATAAGCCCTCAGAACATAAACTTTGGTACATTGACTTACTTACGACAGAGAGTGTACTTATAACAAAACAGCTCGAACAAGCTCCAATTGGATCTTATATTAAATGGTCGCCATCTGGAGATAAATTTGCTGCTAGACTGGAGGATAAACAAAATAGATGGGACGTTCTCGGAATTTTTGACTTGAAAGGTAATCTATTAGCAAAATTTGGTGATATTACCTCTGAACCTTTTATCTCCCCATGGGATGTCTCGTGGTCACCAGACGGCAAGTCGATAATCTGCCAATACGAATCTGGAATCTTCTTGCTGAAATGGGAGGAAAATCAATTCGACCAAATTGTCAAAAATGAAGAGGCTAATTATCCTTTTTGGAACCCAGCTTCTTCACCCGACGGTAAAAAACTAGTCTTCGGATATAACGCTGGTGATGAACTCGAAATAGCCGTAATCGATATCGATCCTGGTAAATTCCCTTATCTTTGGAATAAAAGAGATCAGGAAAATTTTAGTGAAGGAATAAATATAATTTATAAGGGTAAAATAGACCTCATCAATTATGGCAGATTCCGTTTCCATTGGTCACCAGATAGCCAAAATGTTTTTTTCTCACTAGACGATGGATCAACTACCGGTATTTTTGCAGCTGATACTACCGCAAGAACTGCTAAAGAAATTGTGAAAGCGAATTGTGAAGGCCACCCACTTAGGACCAGTGATGATTGGGCACTGTCCCCGGATGGGCAAAAAATAGTTTATAGTTGCTCAATTGGAGAACATTTAAGTGGAGGTATCTACCTGGTTGATTCTAGCGGCGACAATCTCAGAAAAATATTAAATATTAAAAGTCTACCGCTTGAAGTAAATTCTGACACTTTTCTCCAACCAAGATGGTTAGATAACAAACGTATAATGTTTATAAGTGGTGATAGTGAAAGAAATGTTTACATGATCAATACGGATAATTCCGAAGTACAACTGGTTTTAACTTCCCCCGAATATGAAGGAATTGAAAGCTTCCACTTATCTCCAAAATAAATATGCCAAAAGAAATTGATAGATCACCAAAAAAGAAACTTCCAAAAGTTGCCTTTGGAGTTGGTAGTGCTGTAATGGCCGCAGCTGCTGTTTTTTCTGCCTGCGACTGTGACAAAGAAGAAAAAGGGGCTGGTCCTGTCTCTTTCACACCAACGACTCCACTGGCTGGCGAGCAGGTGAAGACTCTTACTCCAACCCAAACCCCTGAAATAATCCAAACTCCTGAAGTTAAACCCCAAGTCAGTTCCTTACCTGAAAAAGTCGCTGATGCAATACAAAACAAACATCACATCTGGGAAAAAGAAGATTTATTATTCTCAGAAACCCCAAGAGATCAAGTAATAACAAGTACCTTTACCTTTGTAAAAAGACCGCCTTTTTATAAAGGTTCAGACCAATTACAAATAAAAGTGTATCGAACAATTCCATCTATTTCTGTTGAACCCAGTGAAATAGTTGAAAGTGTCGTAATTTCTGATAAACCAGCTGAAATCGCAAATTATTATGTCTATGAACATCCTTATAAGGTATCTGGCGCGCAAACATATGATAAGGACGGCAACTTATTAGCAGAAGCATATCTTGAGTATCCTTCCCCTGAACAAAGAAATACCGCTGAAGCAAAACTTTATTTATATGAGATTCATTATGATAAAGATGGAAATATTCAATTTAGAGCCAAAAGTGAATTGGATTCTGTAGGCATTAAAATGAAAGAAATCGAAACTGAAGGGGAAAAAGAGGAAGAATATTACTTTGCTATCCCGTTATATTCGCCATAATCTCTCCGATATTGACTTTTATCAGACTAAAGGAATCTGTTAACTACCTGCTCAGTTCTCAAAATTTCCGTTTTCTCTTTATCTCTTTCCTTCCACTCCACTTTGCCTTTGCCAGTTTTATCCGAAACTACCAGTCTGACCGGAATGCCAATCAAATCGCAATCGGCGAATTTTTCGCCGGCTGATTCATCTCGATCATCATAAAGCACTTCAATTCCTGATTTTAGTAATTTTTCATATACTTCATCTGCATTTTTCTTGATACTTGATACTTGATCCGTGATACTAATCAAGTGCGCCTGAAATGGCGCAATTGACTTTGGCCAAATAATGCCATTTTTATCATTAGAAACTTCAACCACCGCCGCCATTGTTCTCGTCATCCCCACCCCATAACTTCCCAAATAAACTGGTTTCTTTCCCCCTTTCTCGTCGGCATAATACATCTTCATCTTCTCGGCATACATCGTGCCAAACTTAAAGATGTTTCCGACTTCGATTGCGTTTGATTTTTTCAATCTTTCACTGCAAACCGAACACTTATCACCTTCTTTTGTCTTGGCGATCTCTTTATTCTCGGCAAAATCGTACTTGGGGCAGAAAATAATTTCGTCTTCGCCACCCTCAGCCGAAACCTGAAACTCGTCGGTAAATTGGGTCGTGAATTCACCGCCTGAGGCTTTAGTCCTCACCGTCTTCAAACCGCACCTTTCAAAAATCTTAAAATAAGCTTTTGCACAAATTTCGTAAAATTTGTCAAGATCAGACTCATCGGCGTGGAAACTGTAAAGATCTTTCATCATAAATTCCCGGCCACGGATTAAACCCGAACGCGGACGCGGTTCGTCCCTGAATTTTGTCTGAATCTGATAAAGATAAAGTGGCAAATCGCGATAAGAAGAAATCCGGTTCCGCGCCAGATCAACAATCACTTCCTCATGAGTAAATCCCAAAGCAAAATCTTTTTTTGAGGAGTCTTTCAGTTGATACATCGACCCGTGCAAAGCCTGCCAGCGGCCTGATTCCTCCCAGACTTCTTTGGGGTGCAAAGCCGGCATCAAAAGTTCCTGACCGCCGATCGCATTCATTTCCTCCCTAACTATTTGCGAAATCTTTTCCACCACCCGAAGCCCAAGGGGCAATAAAGTATAAATTCCCGCCCCAAGTTTTTGAACAAAACCGCCTTTGATTAAAAGTTTGGCATTAACCGAGGCTTCACCTTTGGGAGCTTCCCGAATTGTCTTTCCAAAAAGCTTTGAATAAAGCATTGTTTGCAGTCATTATATCCAAAGAGAATAAGAATAGTAAAGAAAAAACTATTTTTGACCGCCGAAGAGGTCGGGAACATTACCAAAAGTCTGGCCAGTCACCCAACGCACGATGTCGTTGAAAGAAACAAGAATAATTAAAGCAATCAGGATGAAAAAAGCGACGGAATTGACTGCCTGTTCAATTTTTGGATTAATCTTTCGTCTGGTCACCACTTCAATCCCCAAAAACAAAAGCCTGCCACCATCCAAAGCCGGAATGGGCAAAACATTAATCACCGCCAATGTCAAAGACAAGACAGCAGCAAATTCTAAAACCGGCAAAAGACCAAGCTGAACTACCTGGCCGGTCACTTGGGCAATCGCCACCGGCCCACCAATATTCTCGGAAACCGGTTTGATCGTTCCTCTAGAAATAGATGTACCAACAATCTTTCCAATAGCAACTGTATTATATTCGACCATATTAATCGCTTGGGAAAATCCCGAAAATGCAATTCCAAAGGGCCCTTGGTATTGGATAACAGAAAGCGCGATAGGATTTAAAAGTACACCGATTGTTCCCTTTTTATCTTCAGGCTCGGCTCTGGGAGTAACACTAATTGTCTTAATCTCACCGGCCGGGGTATAAAAAGAAAGCTTAATTTCCCGACCAGCATTAGCGCTGGTGATTTTTCGCAGCTCATCGAGAGAATAAATTTTCTGGCCAGCGGCTTCGGTGATTAAGGAAAACTGTTCAACCCCTGCTTTTTGGGCTGGTGCTCCAGCTTCCAGCTCCTCTACTAAGACGCCGTCATATTGTTTGGCAAACCGGAACTGATGCTCAAAAAGCAGTGGCCAGGGAAAACGAAAACCGGAAAAAGCAAGGATAATGTAAAAGATAACCACCGCCAAAAGAAAGTTCATCAGCACACCGGCAACCAAAATTGAGGCTCTTTGAGAAATTTTTTTCGCGCCAAAACTGTCAGGATCGTTTGCTCCCTCTTGAGTTGGGTCTTCGCCTTTAAGTCTGACAAAACCGCCAAAAGGCAACCAATTGAGAGAATAAATCGTCCCCCCAATTTCTTTCCCGTAGGCTCTGGGGGGCAAACCTAAACCGAATTCTTCAATTTTGACCCCATTTCGCCTGGCCGTCAAAAAATGGCCAAATTCATGGACCAAAACCAGAACTGAAAGAATGATTAAGAAAGCGATAATTGTGATAATCAACATGTCTAGAGTTCCAAAAGCTCCGTTTCTTTCTTTTCACCTAACTGGTCAATTTCCTCAATTTTCTCGTCAACCAATTCTTGGAGTTTTTTTTCTAAGTGCATCTTTTCATCTTCGCCAATTTCGCTCGAATCTTTCTTCTCTTTGAGATCTTGCATGGTTTCTTGGCGGACTTGACGGATTTCCACTCGGAACTTTTCCAGGGTTTTATGCAAAAGTTTAGTAAATTCCTCCCGCCGCTCGGCTGTCAAGGGTGGTACAATAATTCGAATTTGTTCACCGTCAGCCACTGCCGTCAAACCTAAATTGGCTTTGTTAATTTGTCCAGCCAGATCGCCAACGATTGTTTTGTCCCAAGGAATAACTAGAAGCTGATTGGGGCCCGAGGTGGCAATTGTTGCCAATTCTTTGACCGTCAATTGTTGATCGGAATAAACTGTTACTTTAACATTTTCCACCAAAGTCGCCGTTGCCCGGCCAGTCCGAATTTGGGCCAATTCCCCTTTGAGGTAGCCAATGGCTTTATCCATTTTTATTTTTGCTTCATCAAGCATCACAAACTTCCCCCTTGTGATTTTGATTCATTCATATGCAATGCCACCTGAGTTTTCAACGTACTAATTATTGTTGCTACAACAATCAATTCGGCGGCTATAATATCAAAACTAGTATCAATCTCCTCCTCAGTTGTTCTAAAACTGTCCCAATATTTTTCCATCACCTCTTGACCAACCGGTTCATCATCATTCTTTCTTAAACCAGTGGTATCGTATCGTCGGTCAATAATTCCAGCAAATAACTGAAGGTGGTCGGTAAGAACTCGAACTTGCTTCTCTGTTAAACTACTCCAACCATCAACTTGTTTGGAAATTTCTGACAAAAAATGACCCATGCTTGGCGGGTTGGGAATTTCTCTTCGGATTTCTTGCATTGCTATTTTATTTCACCTCCCCCAACCACGTTTGACGTAGCGGGCAGGTAGATTTAAGTAACAACCTTAATTTTACTTTTCGGTCTGGAAACTTGGACATCGGGTGTAGCCATCCATTCAGGAATCCTAATTGCATCCCTTATTGCCTCTTTCATTTGATCCACATCGATGACAGGATCTTGACCGCGATTGATCGGCAGAACATTTCCAGCCTCATAACAATTTCCTTCTGGCCGATACCTACCTAAAATGGCAAGCTCAGATTTGCTGTCTAAATCACCCCAGATTCGAACGGAAATGTAGTGATAAGACCAACCAGTACCTTTATGTCTTAGACCACCTCTCATTATCGGATTGCGCACAGGCCACCAATTCCAGCAAAGTCTGATCATCGGCAAATCATCCACCCAAGTTGTTTTTACGACCTCAGCACCTTTTAAATTGCTTTCTCCTGCCACCTCTTTAAGCGCTTTTTCAATTCCTATTTGGTTAAAGAGAGTTAAAATTACCTGTTCTTCTGATGGTGCTTTCACCCGTTCAGGACTTCTAATCATCGATTTTCACCTCCAGCCAGACAGCAAATTATTCGCCTAATTCAAATCTCATCAAACGCTTGACGACGATATTTTCGCCAACTTTGGCAATGGTTTCTTTAATTAAATTCTCGACCTTTTTTGATTCGTCGCGAATATAGGGCTGGGCTAAAAGTTCTTTGACATCTTTGGGGTCTATCGCTGCTACTTGCATCGCCAACTCATGAGCCAAAGCTTTAAAAGCGTCGGTCCGGGCAACAAAATCTGTCTCGCAGTTGATTTCGACCATCGCCCCGATTTTTCCTTCACCGTGAACATAGGTTTCGACCAAACCCTGGCCAACCGGCCGCTCAAGCTTTTTCTCGGCAATTTCCAAACCCCTGGCTTTGAGGATTTCCATAGCTTTTTTATAATCGCCGCCCGCTTCTTCCAAAGCATTACGGCAATCAGCAATTCCGCCCTCGGTTTCTTCTCTCAATTTTTTAATCTGTTCAATTGAAATTTTCATTTTTGTAAATTACCTTAATATCAAAAAATTTTAGTCATTTTGAATTTTTTGTTTTTTTAACTTTCTTTGTTTTTGTCACCTTTTTGACTGGTTTAGCCGCTTTTTTCTCCTTTGCCTTGCCCTGAGCCGGCTGAAGGGTCTCTTTTATCTTCTTCGTCGCCTTTTTTGGCTTTGCCTCTTCAACTTCAAATTCCTTTTTTCCCACACCTTCTAAGACTTTGGCTGTGGGGGATTTTTTCTCCCCCAATCCTTTTCCTTCTAAAACCGCATCAGCAACGGCGGCAGTCAAAATTTTTATCGATTTAATCGCATCATCATTGCCGGGGATCGGCCAATCAACCAAAATCGGGTCAACATTGGTATCACAAACCGCCACCACCGGTATCCCTCTTTTGTTGGCCTCCAAAACTGCGTTAATTTCCCGATTGACATCAACGACAAAAATCGCATCCGGAAGTTTATTCAGCTGGCGAACACCGCCGTAGAGCCGATTTAGTTTTTCAATTTCCCTATCAATTAAAAGCTGTTCTTTTTTAGTCAGCTCCTTGAATTCACCTGCCTCCTTTTTAGTCTCCAGTTCGGAAAGTCTGGCGATCCTTTTGGAAACAGTTTCAAAATTAGTCAAAAGGCCGCCAATCCAACGGTTAACCACATACATCGCACCACATCGTTCGGCTTCCTCCCGAATAATTGGTTGGGCCTGGCGTTTGGTACCCAAAAAAATGATCTTGCCACCGTCTTGGGCAACACTTTTGACAAACTGACAGGCTTTTTCAAGTTCGGTGACAGTTTTGCCTAAATCCAAAACATGAACGCCGTCACGGGCGGTGAAAATATAGGGGCTCATTTTGGGGTTCCATCTTTTAACTTGATGGCCAAAATGAACACCGGCTTCCAAAAGCTCGCGCATTGAAGGAACTTCCATCAATCTCCTTTTCTCCTCCGCTTAGTTGGGGAAGCAAAACTTCCCGTGGCTCAAGGAGCAAACCAAGCGTGCGAAATTCTTGTCTCGCCGACTGGCGAAAACTTTGGGGAGTATAGCACAATAGAAAACTTTTTTGCAATAACCTGATCTGGTTTTTAACCTGCCTACTCTATTATTATCCTGCATCTTCTTCTGTTGCTCTGTCTTTCGCCTTCTCTTCTCTTAACTGTTCTATTTTTTGAAGAACACGCTTAACTGATTCTGGGTCTTTGTATTGTACGCTTAGGTCTTCTCTAATATCCTTTAAACTTCGTCCTTTTGCTGTTCTCGCATAATATCCGGCAGTACTCTCTTCTTGTGGGGTCAATTCTTCGGCAGATGTTTCAGAAGACTCAATGGAAGTTGGCGTCAAAACAGCCACTGGATTATTTGTCTCCCCGGATCTTTCTTTATCTCCACCGCCAAACGGGAGTTTAAATTTCATCCTTCACCTCCTTTCACTCAAGACGGATCTATTTTACTCCTTCCTGGCAAAACTTCAAGATTTTGAAATTCTTGCCGTCAACGACTTTCGTGATAAAATACTGACCGTGACCAAAGAAGCTGAAACCAAAAAAGAAGCGCCAACTTTACAAATCAAATTTTTATACGACCACAATTTTTTTCCTGACTGGTTTTGCGAAGGAGAGATTGTCGATCAAATTTCCCCTGAAGAAATCCTAAAAATAGCCGCAAACATCTCGGAACTCTGGCAAAATCAATTCGGCTTAAAAATTTCCAAAGCTGTTCAAGAAATTCTTCAGCTCCCTAACTATTTTTTTGAGAAACCCCACACTTGTTGGCTAGTTGATGCCAGGGTTCAAGTCGGACCGTATCGTTTTATTGACGGGGATTCTCACCCTCTTTCAATCTACGCTGGACATCCCGATCAAAAATGGGGTTTCCTACCATTTTGGGGACGACTAACGCATGAACTTGTCCATAATTTTGTGCCACTTAATAATGTCCTACAGGAAAGATTTGAAGACCAAGTCTTTGAAGAAAACCGAGAGTGGGAAGATTTTTGGCAAAATCAGAAATTGAGGGAAGAATTAGTAGTTAGAAAAATTACTTACGAGATTTTGGCTAACTGTTTTGGCAAAGAATTTGCCGATTGGTTCAACTCCAACGAATCCCGACAGATTATCATCGACTCACAACTTTAAGATGTCGCCACAAAAGCGGATGAACTTCCGCTGCCTGTCGGTAAGCGTCACCCATTAAGCGTTGAGCGGTGTAATGAGCCCGCGGACCAGTCCGTAAGCGGGAAAAATAAAAAGCTTGGCGAAAATTCATTTCAAAAAGCGATGGCCGAAGGTGTGACCTAGTAACCAAATAAGGTGCGTATTCAGGATAACGAGAGGCAATAGCCTCGTGAGCATCTTCTGCTCTTTTGATCGCTTCAGTAAAAATTTGGGTTGTCTCTGTCACACCGTTTTCTGCCATCTCATAAGCCAGATCGGAAATAAAAAAACCATGGCGAATCCCTAAAGGTTTTGATTTGAAAGAATTCATCCGGTGTCTTTCCAGTTCCCGCAAAAGTCCATAATCACAAAAAAATTCAAAAAGATAATCGCAGGCAAACTCAGCGTCACGGACCAAGGCATCATGACTTCCCACCCGAGCAAAAGCTTCGGCCAACGCTTGCTCTTTTTCCTCTTCAGTCATTTGCCTGGCTTTGGCAAACAATTCATCCCACAAAGCATCCTGGCCCGGTGCATCGTACTGAAAAGCCGCCAAAAATCGAGCCTCTGCATTTGGGTCAAATTCTCTTAAAATTGCTTTGTTTTGTAAGTCTCTTCCCAAACTGGGGGCGACAGTTGGGCCGATTCTTGCACTGATTGACTCTTTGGCATCCCTTGAAGCCACCAGATATTCATTTCTCCCCGCATATTTAATTAGGGTCGGTGCCGACTTTAATCCTTCTTCTTTTAACAGCTGGCCTAGTCTTTCAATTTCCTCAATTCCCGACGATTCAAACTTGGTAATCATATGTTCGGCTTCCCTGGAATCAACTGTTACCCCAACATTAGAAAGTCGGGCGGCGGTCATCAGATTTTTGAAATGGTCCTGAGCAATTCTTCGCAGTCTTGCTTCATAAGCCTCTTGGCTTTCTCTTTCATCTGGCGCGCGACTCGGATCGATTTCTTGGGCTCTCTCACTTTTCAAATACTCAACTCCCATTGCTATCAATTCTTCGTAAGTGGTCACCATTCTGTCTTGAGCTTCTCGATAGACAACGCTTAGCCTTGGATCGAGAGCAATCGCTTCAGGAGTGTAATAATATCCGGGAAGAACTTGTTGATAGCGGGCGGAATATTCAGTATAGCCGCCCAACCGGTTAGTGGTAATCCAATCAATGGCCATTGAAGAAAAATTATCAACCCGAAAGTGCAAAATCGCGTGATCAGCAATCGAACCATGGCCAAAACCCTCAGGTGAAACCGTCCACTTCTCATGAAATTTGCGCGATGATTCGGTGGTTGCTTCCTTGGCTAATTCTTCAAACGGCAATCTGGTTCGGGAAATCCGGGCAAAAATTACCGCCAGTTCTTCTTCAGTCAAAAGCGCCCGGTCAACAAAATCCCGCAGGCTGTCAACCCGCTGACCATTTTCCTCCAGATATTGACTAACTTCGGTCAAAAAATCATCAAGATCGACAGCAAAATCTAAAAATGATTTATGTTGCCCCGCCTGGATATCTTGCCTAATAATTGGTTCGATTGCTTTCCAGCGTTCGGCTAGATCGGGTGCATACTGCGCCAGTTCCACTATTCCCTTATTTTGTTTAAAATCAGCAATTTGGCGAAGAATTTCATCTCGTAAGATCACATTTAATCCCACCGCTTGAACCTTCGGCTCAAAACTTGGTGTTTTTTCTTTTTCTCGATCTGGCAATCTTTCTTGCATTTTAACTTTCTCCTCCTAATTGCAAATGGGTTTTTCCAGGCTCGGGGCCGGATTGATGACGATACCTGGCGTTTTCTTGCTGGACATATTTTAAAATTGCTGGTGAAGAGAGTTGAAGAAAAGAAAATGAACAAATCGGCATTCCAACCAAAACTGCCACTGGCGCTCGCCCTTGATTAACAATCTCCATCGCCGCATTTCCTTTCCACTCCGCGTCAAACCATGGTGCGGCTTCAACTCGAATCCCGTGCCTAGCAACACTGCTTTTCCCTTCCAGCCTGCCAACTAAATAATCAGGCACTTCGATTATTTCTTCAGTACTGGCAAGAATTAATTCTTGAGGAGGAATAATAATTTTCCCACCCTTGGGAACCCAATCACGAATTAACGCCTTCTCAGGAATCGGTTTACTGACGTCTATACAGTCTAATTTGGTATAATCAAGTCGAGCAAATTTCTCGCCAAGCAGAAGGTCAACCCGGTTACTGTTTAAAGCATCTTTCCAATCTGGCTCTGGGGTAATCTTTATCTCCCCTTCTTCAACCAGTCTCAAAATATCCCGGTCAGAAAGAACAGCTGGTCGGCCTTTTAGCCATTCAGGACGTTCATCTTCGAATTCATAAATTTCTTTTTTGTCAAATGGTAGTTCGCGCTCAAGCGCCATTTTTCTCCTTTTTCAAAAAATCTAAAACGATTTGGCTCCAGCCCTCCATTTCTTGGTAATGAGAAAAACATTCCCCAAGAGTTGCCAACCGACTTAAAGCATGTTTGTCTTCTTTGATTTTAATTTTGTCTGAATCGCCCAAAAGCCGAAACACAATTCCAAAATGGACTTCATCAACTGGCTCTCCTTGACGATTCAAGAGCCCTAAAATTTCAACCTCAAAATTTCCTTGATAATCGACTTCTTCTTCAAACTCTCTTTTTGCCCAATCAAAAATATTTTCTGATCCAAGATCTGATTTTCGGATATGTCCCCCAATTCCAATCGAATATTTATGATGCAATCTCTTATCACTTCCTTTGTCAGTCCGCTTCATCAAAAAAATTTTGTCTTGATTTACAAAAACCAAATACGGAATGATCTGCTGCCAAGCGGGATCGTCTTCCACTTTTGCCCGGGGTAAAAAAGAATGATTTTTATTGATGATTGCCAAGTATTTATCAAAATCATCAGTCTTTATTCCTTGCCAGGTCTTGAAAGCAAAAAGTTTTGATCGGGGAACAACCATCACTTTCTCTAAACTGGTGGTGGTCTTTGCCATAAAAAATTCAAAATTATTAATTTACGTTTTGGGCAGGAGTTTTTCTGAAGTCTTCTTTTCCGTTGGTTTGCCCTCCAAAGCTTTAGCAAAGGAGGGTTTACTCCAGGAAGCCCAATTGCAACCTGGCCAATTTTCGCAACCGTAAAAGATCTTGCCGCGTCTGGTCCGTCTTACGATTATACGACCCCCGTCGCGGGGACACAAGGCGTCAATTTTCTCCACATATGGCTTAGTCCGAAGACAATTGGGGAAACCCGAACAGGCTAAAAATTTCCCATAGCGGCCCATTTTAACCACCATCAGCTTGCCGCAAGAGTCACATTTTTCGTCAGTAAACTCAACCGGCAGTTTTATTTTGGCAACATCTTTTTCAACCTTGTCAATCTGATCGATAAAGGGATGCCAAAATTCACTAATCATCGGCCGCCAGTCCCTCTCGCCCCGGGCAACCCCATCTAATCCCTCCTCCATCTCGGCGGTAAAAGAAACATCGACAATATCGGGAAAATTTTTGACTAAAAAGTCACAAACTTTTATCCCTAAATCAGTTGGCTTAAATTTCCTTTCCTCCCTCTCTACATAACCTCTTTCAAGAATAGTGGAAATTATCGGCGCATAAGTTGAAGGTCGGCCAATGCCATTTTGTTCTAAGGCTTTGACCAGTGTGGCATCAGAATAGCGGGCTGGCGGCTCGGTAAAGTGCTGCTCGGAAAGTAAATCTAAAAGTTTTAAAACTTCACCAACTTTCAGGTCCGGCAAACTTCTCTCTTCCTTCGTGTCACTTGTCAATTGTAACTTTTCACTTGTAACTTCATATACTTTCTGCCAGCCAGCAAACTTCAAAACCGAACCGCGGGCGACAAACAGATAGTCACCAGCGGTGATATCAACTCGTGTCTCATCGTAGACCGCTTCTTTCATCTGGCAAGCAACTGCCCGTCGCCAAATTAAGTCATAAAGCCGGATGAAATCTTTGCCCAACTCACTAAGATCGCCAGGCTGACGATCAATCTGGGCTGGTCTTATTGCTTCATGAGCCTCTTGAGCAACTTTTGATTTCACCTTATAACGTTTAGGTACCCCGGATAAGTAATTTTTCCCGTAATTTTTGTCAATCAAATTCCTAATTGCCCCGATCGCCGCCTCTGCCAAATTAACCGAGTCAGTTCTCATATAAGTAATCAGTCCCCGCTCATAAAGCTCTTGGGCAATCAGCATTGTTTTTTTGGCGGTAAAACCCAGTCTGGTTGCCGCTTGTTGTTGCAAGGTAGAGGTCGTAAATGGCGGGGCGGGATAGCTTTTGACCTCTTTTTTGTCGATATCCTCGACCGCAAATTTTTCGCCTTTAAACTCTTTTAAAACTTCATCTGTTTCCTTCTTATTTTTAAGCTCAATTTCTTTTTGGCCCTTTTTGGCAAGCCTGGCTGTAAATTGTTTGCCGTCTTTGGTCTCAAGGTTGGCAGCAATTGTCCAATACTCTTGAGGCTTGAACTTTTCAATCTCTTTTTCCCGCTCAACAATCAACCGCAAAGTAACTGATTGAACCCGGCCAGCTGAAAGTCCTCTTCTGATTTTTTGCCATAAAAGTGGTGAGAGTTTGTAACCGACCAGCCGATCTAAAACCCGCCGGGCTTGTTGAGCATCGACCAGCTCCATATTAATCTCGGAAGGTTTGGCAAACGCCTCGTCCACCGCGTTTTTAGTAATTTCATGAAAAACCACCCTTTTGGGTTTCTTTTTCAAATCGTTTTTGACCAATTGCCAAAGATGCCAGGCAATTGCCTCGCCTTCCCGATCAGGATCGGTCGCCAAATAAACTTGGTCGCCCAAAATCAACTCTTTTTTCAAATTGTTGACCATTTTCTGCTTCTTTTTGGGAATAACGTATTTCGGTTCGAATTCTTTATCGGGGTTGACCCCAAATTCCCCCCTGGGCAAATCCCGCACATGCCCCAAAGAAGCCAGCACTTGGAAGTTCGAACCAAGAAATTGGCCCAACGTTCGGGCTTTGGTTGGAGATTCAACAACAACTAAGTTCTTCATTCTTATCACTTATAACTTGCTAGGTGTTACCTGTCACCTACTACTATTTAAGAGATTACCATAAAAGTCAACCCTTCGACTACGCTCAGGGTTGACACTGAGTTTATCGAAGTGTCAAGAGCAAGTTTTTAAATATGGACGATTTCCAGCCGACAAAAATAAACCGTCAGCCTAAAAATCAGGTCTGAGCCTCAAACTGGGGAATTGACAAGATATAAACTTATGTTAAAATCCATGATGGTAGGGTGTTGGAGATAAGTCGAAAGATTTATTTTAGATATCCTACCAATTTTTTCATGTCCCCGCACTCGTTGCGGGGGCTTTTTTTATCTTTTAATCCCTCACGCCCCATAGTTTGACTTTCCGACCCAAAAGTGCTATATAGGCGACAAAGCTCGTCAACACAAGCGTTGATGTAGCTTTGCAGCTTAAAATCGTAACTATCGCCTCAGACGTCTGCGTCTCTTGGCGATGGTTGCACCTTAACATCCGTTATTCCCATGTATCATTCGGTACATGGTGTTGATATTCAGCATGACAAGTTCAGCAACTGCTGAGGAAGGAGAAGAAACCACAATGTGGCGGGTATTTGTCTTAGCAGTCATGGTCTTCCTAGCACTCGGCCTAGGATCTCCAATCATGGCTGACGAAGGAGAGTGGCCCAAGCACAAGCCGGCCGATTTCAACGCTGACTGCGTGATCGACATCATCGATATGCAAATGATCGCCTTCCGCTACGGGGTGTACTGGCCCAACCCCCTCTACGAGAACCGCTTTGACTTGGACCCTTATATGACTAATGGCCAATACGATTACGACATCGATATTAAGGACCTCCAGAAGGTCTGGGGCCGGAGTGGCTTCACCTGTCTGATGTTCTTGGACCCTGAAACCAGTATGGGGCAATATTCCTATCGGGCAGAAACCCCTACTGGCCCTGGGACTAACTGTGACACCCAGCCTGTTACTACCCCTCCAGGCAGTTCTTACTACGTTGACCCAGTGACGGTGGTATTTTACCAGGACGCCACTCAGCTTCACCTGGAGCGATGGGCTCAGGGCCATGGTTTCCCTGTCCTAGAATACGATGATGAACAACGGTTTTGGGAACTGGGTAATTGTAGCTTCGAGGATGTCGATGCTGGCGAAAACGAAGGCGGCTGTAATCCCACCGGGGATCCAGTCTGGTGCCCAGTGGTCGACGTCTGGGAACGGATGCACTTCCGAGCAGAGCTTGCCGGTGAAGAATCGACCACACATATTACTTGGGGAACATTTGAGGTGGCTACAGCCCACTTCGACGATGATAATAATCTCTGCGGCCATTATGTGCCGCAGGTCTATCCCTACCCGGAACGTATCTATCTTGGTTTTTCCGGGTCAGGGTTTGACGCTGGTCGTGAGTGGGTGCAAATCCAAAACGGTGGCTCTTATACCTTCGAGTATTGGGGCAACCGGACCACCATCTATCAACGCTGTGGTAATAACCAATATCCTCGATCCAATGGTTGGGTCTATCTCATTCCGATAAACTAGAGGAGGAGAAACAAAATGCGAAGCAGGGTTCTCTGCTACATTGTTCTAGCTAGCGGGGCGCTCGCCTTAGGTGTGCTGCTCGGCCGTTTCCTTATAGGGGGCAACGAGATCGTAGTCCCTGAGGCGGTAGCCCAAGGTGGAGGCAGACTGACTATCAAGGAGCTTCAAGAATTCTCGTCATTCCCGGTTTTCTGGCTGGGAGAGGAATATCAGGGACTGTCCATCACCGACATCTCCTACGTTCGTGACCAAGGGCCGCCAGATGGCGGACGGCCACCGATTGAGTCGGTGACGATCATCTACGGAGCCTGCGACCCCGGACCACCAGAACTGGGCGAAGGGGGTTGTGTTCCTCCCCTTCAAATCATCACTGATCGGTTCTGTCTCAACCGACCCAGCTTTCTAGCCCAAGCAGCACGGAAGGGACTACCATTTGAGGTCAGAGACGCCCAGGCCCAGCAGACTCAATCGGGGTGGCTACATCTGTACACGGGCGAATCGACCGTTGCAGTCTTCTCAACTGAAGGCGATGGGGCAACCCTTCAAGCGGCTAACGCCCTTCAAGGAGCAAATGCTCAAGGACGAGCTCGGACTTCAGATACAACTGCCAGTTTAGACGCACCGATGCGCGAAGAGGACTGCGTAGACATCGCGTTTCCCACCCTGATTCCGGTGGTAACACCAACGGCCACGCCAACCACTACCATACCCTAACTGGCAATCTGCCAGAATCGACGGAGGAAAGTTGATGAACAGAATCTTAGTCCCAATTGCCATAGGCATTGTGGGTGTGTCCATCGGAATCGCCTTTGACTGGTTGGGGATTTTCCTTCTTGTCCAGGCGATGGATGATTCACTCACTGGAGCTGATGCTACCACTTACCAAGTGGTCTTCGGCCTGATCGCCGCAGTTGGTGTTCTCGCAGCCGGGGTTTCTTCCATAGTGCTTGCTTCCTGGAGCCGATATTCTCCTGCAGGATCGCTAGTCGTTGCGTTCCTGCTTTGCGGGCTAGTCTATGGCCTGCTTGCAACACCAGTTTCGGTGGTGAACGACTGTGCGGTCGGGATTTCCTGGCCGGTTTCGGTCGGCGGCTGCGACTGAGAAACCAACCTTCTCAATATCGACAATTGAATAACGGATGAAATGTTGAAGGACTGAAGTGGTGTGAACAACGCACACCTTTTATGCGCAAGCATATTACACTCGTTCAATCGAGACTTCAGTCCTTAGTTTTCCCTTTTTTTAATACCCCAAAAATTAAAAAATCCCAAAAAAATTGACAAAAAAATCCCGATTTTTATCGCTTAAGTTCAAAATGGGGACTTGACAATATTTAAACTTATGTTAAAATCCATGATGGTAGGGTGTTGGAGATAAGTCGAAAGATTTATTTTAGATATCCTACCACTTTTTTTGCTTTTAGGCCCCGTTTTTAGCGGGGCTTTTTGGTTGCCCAAATTAACTTAAAGCTTAGAAACAAATTTGTTGCCCTTCAGATAAAACCGCCAATTTTTGTTTTTCCACTTTCTGGCATAATCGATTCCAATCCGCTTGGTAGCAACAATTTGCGATTTCTCCACCAATTCTCCCCGATCCTCAAGCCAAATCAAATTGCCACACAAATCGACTCCATTTATTTTCCCGTCAATTCCAAAAGCCTCGGTAATTTTGGCCGGTCCAGAAGTCAAATGCCTACCATTACCACCGCCTCTATTTTTAACCATTTCCTCAATTCCCTCGGCGGGTTCTAATGCTCTGATCAAAACTGCTCCTGGTCTTCCTTCGGCTTCGGTTACAACGTTGAAAAGCCAAAATAAACCGTAGGTGAAATAAACATAAGCATGACCAGCTTGGCCAAACATAACCTGGTTTCTTTTAGTCAACCCATGCGAAGCGTGAGAAGCCAAATCTTTCTCGCCCCCATAGGCTTCAACTTCAACAATCTTGCCAGTCAAACACTTTCCTGGTTCGGCAGGCGGCGAATAAACTAAATATTTACCTAAAAGATCCCGGGCAACAGTTAAAGTGGGACGGCTATAGAAATTTCGGTCAAGCTTTTTTACCATCTCATTCCACTATTTTAATAATTCACCAATTCCCCACCTTAGCATATACCCCATTCCCTACTTGCTTTACTTTTCCTGAAAGTTCCATCACTGAAAGAGTAGCCATCACTTTGGCGGTCGAAAGTCCGCTTTGGCGAACAATTTCATCGATGTGTTTTTGCTCGCTGCCAAAAACCTGCAAAAGCAATTCCTCTTCGCGGGATTCTGGCAGAATTTTTCTTGCTTCAAGTTTTTGAAATCTTGCCTCAATCTGTAATTCTTCTAAAATATCAAAAACCTGGGAAACCAGTTTTGCTCCACTTTTGACTAAATCAAGTGGTCCGCGGGAGAGTGGTGAGGTAATTGGTCCGGGAACGGCAAAAACTTCTCGATTCTGTTCCAGGGCATAACTGGCGGTAATGAGTGACCCCGAATCTTGGGCAACTTCAGTCACCAACACGCCCAGAGAAAGGCCAGAAATCAAACGATTGCGAGCGGGAAAATTACCCGGTGTGGCCCCTGTACCAGGTGGGAATTCCGAAACGACCGCACCCCGGCCTTTGATAATCTGCTCTGATAAATTTTGATGTTCAGGTGGATAGATAACGTCAACCCCAGAACCCAAAACTGCAATTGTTCGTCCACCAGCCTCAATCGCCGTCCGATGAGCCCATCCGTCAATCCCTCGGGCCAAACCCGAAACAATGGTAATTCCAGCATTAACCAATCCTTCAACCAAATATTCGGTAACTTCCCGCCCATAGGCTGACATCTTCCTTGACCCAACTACCGCCACTGCCAACCTATCTTCCTCGCAAAAGTTGCCCTTGAAATACAGAATCGGTGGCGGGTCATAAATTTTTTTTAAATTTGCTGGATAGTTTTTGTCAAAGAAGGGCAAAAATTGGATATTTTTTTTGACCAAAGATTGTAATAATCCTTTTGGGTCAACCTTTTCTTTAGCTGAAAAAATCGCATCTTTGACCCGATTTTCTACCCTTTTGGCACCAAATTCTTTTGGGCTAGCTTCCCACACTTTTCTGGCTGAACCAAAGATCTTAACCAGATGAAAAAAGGTTTTTGGTCCCACCCCTTCAACCTCTGACAACCACAACCAATAAGACAAATCATCTTTCATTTTTCTTTTTGGAAATACCAATCTAGAATCTCGCGAGCGACCGGGCCGGCAATTGAGGATCCTTCTCCCCCATTTTCAATTAAAATTGTCAGAGCGATTTTCGGATTATCAAAGGGTGCAAAAACGGTAAACCAGGCATGAGGCTCGTTACCAGCAAATTCCGCCGTTCCCGTTTTACAACCAACCATCATCCCATCGTGTTTTTTGGCAAAATCAAAAAAAGGCCAACCAGTTCCGCCTTCCCCACAGGCTAATTTTAGACCGGTGCGCACTAAATCAAGATTACCCCTGCTAACTATATTCTGTGCTAAAATTTCTGAGCCAAATGATTTGCTAACTTTTCCCTCTTGATCAACAATTCTAGTTGCCAAGTGAGGCACAAATAGGGTTCCGCTATTGGCAACAAATGAGGTTAAGTTGGTAAGTTGCAGAGGGGTAGCCAAAACATCGCCCTGACCAATTGCCATATGTAAAGTATTGCCGGGGAGCCAGATTTCGCCTTTGACTTTTTCTTTCCACTCTCTGGTTGGCACCAATCCAGACTCCTCACCCGGAAGGTCAATACCCAGTTTTTCACCCAATCCCAATTTTTTCGCCCAGCGGCCCAAAATTTCTTCCCCCACTACCTGGCCAACTCGATAGAAAAAAATATCATTTGACCGCCTGATTGCCCCAACAATATCCAGCATTCCTTCTTTTTTGCCATATGACACATAATACCAATTGGGAAATCGATACTCCCCTAAAAAAATCTCGCCTGTATCCTCAAACTGGGTCGACGGCAAAATTTTGCCAGACTCTAAACCCGCCAAAGCAGAAACCATTTTAAAAATTGATCCCGGCGGATAGGTGCCCCCAATTGCCCGGTCAAACATTGGTTTTTGGGGATCGGAAACAAGCTTAGTAAAATTCTCCTGCGACATACCTTTAATGATTTGGTTATTGTCAAAAGCAGGAACGGAAACTAAACCTAAAATCTCTCCGGTTTGCGGGTTTTGGGCAATGGCTGTCCCGCCAGACGAGCCGATTTTTTCAACTTGAGCTTTAAGTGTTTCAAACATCTTTTTTTGCAAATCAATATCAATCGCCAAATAGAGATTATCACCAGCTTTTGGTTTCCTCTCGCCCAAAAGCCTCAGTTTTTCGCCTAAAGCATCAACTTCAACCAGTTCTGCCCCATCAGTACCCCGCAAATACTTTTCATAAAACTCTTCAATCCCCAACCGCCCAATTCGGTCGCCGACTGAGTAATTAGCAAAGTTGCCAGACTCAAGTTCCTCTTGAGAAATTTGAGAAACGTAGCCTAAAAGATGGACAGTTTGCGGACCTTGAATGTACTGACGAACACTGTCAATTTCCAACCGACCTAACTCGCCCTCCTCAATTCCCTCGGTCACTAGTCCTTGACTTTCCAAAGCCAAAGCCGTATCTCGATCCAGGACCTTAACTTCGGTACCCTTCACTAGTCGGAAACCGGCCGTGTTGCGGGCCAGAAATTTGCCATTTCGGTCAAAAACTACTCCTCTTGGGGCATGAATTGGCCGAAGGAGAATTCGATTGTTCTCTGAACGCTGCCGACTTTCTTTCCCTTGAATAATTTGTAAAACAAAAAGCCGGGCAAAAATAATCACTATCACCAAAATTAAGACCAGCGGGAAAAAACTCAAACGCCAGAAAGATACCGGCCGTCTACCCTTTTCGACTGATTGCTCGGTCAAAAGTGGGGTAACCTCAAAACTGTCAGTTGCTTCTTTGCCAGAGAGGCGAAAAGCTCGGGATTTCTGAATCCAGATTGCTTCAGACAAAATTTTGCCTAAATTTTTGCCTTTTTTAACCATTAAACTTTAAGTTGAAGTTGAAGATTTTCTTTCTGCCATCTTAAAGATAAATAGCCAAAAATTGGGTAGAAGATAACGGTGGTAATCACTTCGGCCAAAAGCTGGGGCCAGAAAAAAGCCAATGTTAACCTTCCGCTTTCAACCGAGTGCAAAGCGGTTGACAAAACCAAACTTCCTAAAAAAACAAAAGTCGCCACAAAAGGGAAAATTTGCCAGCCGGTCAAAGATCCTTTGGCCAAAAACCGAAAACGGAAAAGCAAAATCAAAGAGAGAATCAACAAAAACCAAAAACTACTTACCCCCAAGGTACCACCAGTCAGAAAATCTAAGACCAGACCAGCAAAAAAGGTCGTGACTAAAATTTCTTTGGCACTTCTTTGAAACGACCAGATGGCAAGCGTCAAAAAAACCAAATTGGTCGGCCAGACCGTACTTTGCAAAAATGCAAAGAAAACCAAAACCAAGAAAAAATAATAGGTTTTAAAACTTCTCATCTCAAGTTGCGTCCACAAAAACCAAGCGCAGTTGGTCAAATTTAAACAGCGGTTCAATTTCGGCTGACTGAAAGACAGCCGCTTCCTTTTTTTCGACTTTGGAAATTTTGCCTAAAATTAGGCCTTTAGGAATATTCCCTCGTTCTTCTTCTCCAGCCGTAAAGACTAACTGACCGACTTCCAAGTGTTCTTCAGGCAGGATTTTTTCAACAACCATTGTTGAGCCAAAACTACCAGTAACTACCCCTTTGGAACCGCCAGGAGACTCAACGTAGGCAGTGATCGATGATTGCGGACTGGTTGGCAGCTGCACAGTGGCAAAGTTGGCACTTTCAGCAATCACTTGTCCAATGAGGGTATTTTTTAAAGTTACTACTTGGCCAGTCTTGACTCCAGCCTGCGAACCTTGATCAATCAGTAAATTTTTGGAAAGTCCAATTACTTGGGCCGGCAAAAGTTTTGGGGCCAGATCGGGTTGAACCTCAAACTGGGAACGCAAGATTTTGTTTTCTTGCTGGACGGCCGAAAGTCTGGCATGTTCGGCCAAAAGCTTGGCATAATCCTCCTGCAATTTTTGGTAATCCTGGGCAATTTGTCGAACTTGCAGAAAGGTAGCAAATTCTAACTTCATTTTTTGGGAAAAATTAAAAATTGCTGATTGAACTGGTACGGCAACAAATCCGACCGCGTTTTTGGCTGGGCCAAATATACCCAGGCGGTCAAAACTAAAAGTTAAAAAAGAGAGGGCCAAAAGCAACAAAAAAAGAGGAACATTTGCCAAAATCGACCGCTGCATGAGTTTCAAGTATACGGCAAATCAATTTTTCTGCCAAGAGGTTTCGTGGAGAAATAAAGCTTACCTAATATCCAAACAAGCACGGCCGATTTGTTTTTCAACTGCTAAGATATCAGTCTGGTCGATAACCCCGTCGCGATTAAGGTCAAATTTTGGATCCCAAGCTGGTGAAGCCGAAGTTTCGCCTTGGTGGGATCGAATCTGTGCCAAATCCCTTTCACTCACCACCCTATCGCCATCAAAATCATAACAGCCCGGAACCACTGCCGCCGGGGGTGTTGGCGCCGACGTGGGGGTTGGGGTAGAAATCAAGCAAACTGGGAAGTTTGAGATTACCCCAAGAGCATATTGGGCAACCAACATCGCATCACCGGTATAATTAACAACCCCATTACCGTCAACATCAGCTGCTTTTTTTTGATCGGGGGTGGGAGTTATCATTCCAAAAGCTATCTTGGCCACCATTATTGCATCACTCTCGTAGCTAATAACACCGTCGCCGTCAACGTCTCCATAACTTCGCCATTTATTGGTTGAATCAAGAAATGAGCAAGGTGGAGACGTGGACGCTGGACAGACCGGGAAGGTTAAGATTACACTATAAACATATTTGGCAATCAAGATTGTGTCACCAACAAAATCAACAACCCCATTACCGTCAACATCAGCTGCTTTTTTTTGATCGGGGGTGGGAGTTATCATTCCAAAAGCTATCTTGGCCACCATTATTGCATCACTCTCGTAGCTAATAACACCGTCGCCGTCAACGTCTCCATAACTTCGCTGGCTGCCACCAGAATCAGTAAAATAGCAGGGTGGAAATCTGGAGGATGGACCAAGCGTCGATTTACATTTATAACAACTAGTCCGTTGAGGATCGTGTTGAAGCATCGGCCAATCTACTTTGGAAGTTTTATAAATTGAGGGTAAATCTAGAACAACGATCGTCCTCGGACTCACAAACCAAGAGCCGTCTTCTAAATAAAACGTTAATTCAATATCTCCGTCATTATCAAGATCTGCCAAGACAGGGGTCCCGGTGGGATAAATGTTACCCTTAAATCTTATGGGAAACTTTTCGACAACTGTCCCATCGGGATGCAAAGCAAAAACTAACCCGTGACTTGCAATATCCTTACCAACTACCACAATTTCTTGATTACCGTCCCCGTCAATATCCCCTATAGCAGGACCCTGAGTTTCAACACCAAAGAAGGTAAACGTCACATTTGAAAAGGTGATTGGCCAATTAGGACTTATCGGATTACCATCAGGATCCCAAGCATAGATTGTGTTACCCTCAATAGCAACTATCTCAAGAATTCCATCATTATTGATATCACCAACAGTAACTTGAGAAAGAGGTTCAACAGGGAATTCCTGTGTCATCCTAGGCCAATTATTCCCAAAAGTATTTCCATCATGATGCCAGATGAATATCTTATTATATCCACTCACTAAGACCTCAAGATCACCATCTTTATCTAAATCAACAAGGACAGGACTGGTACTACCACCAGCTTGATCAACATTTGCTTCCCAATGAGATTTAATGCTCCCGTTTGCTGAAAAGACAAAAATATCTTTTGCCCAGAACATAAAAGCAATAACAACTTCGTTTTTCCCATCATTATCGACATTGCCTACAGCAATTCCACTAGCTGGACCATATAAGGAAATTGGTAACGTCATATTCGGACCAGATGAGTTTAGATCAACAGGCCAGCTGGGGACATTCGTCCCATCAAAATTCCAGGCATATATTTTGTTCATTCCAGAGGTGATTATTTCTAATTCTCCATCGTTATCTAGATCCCCCAAAATCGGACTGCGGTTTTTCATCTCGTCCTCATCCACGGATTTCGGCCAGCCCGCAGTCACTTCTTTGCCCGTATGGTGAAAAATTCGGATTTCTTTGCCGCTAGCCGCTAATTGACTGAAAACTATTTCCAAATCCCCATCATTATCCAGATCACCTAATGATGAACCCCGATAATCTGCAGTGCCAAGGGGTGAAATTGGCCAGGAATCTAAAGGTGTAGCATCTGCGTGCCAAGCAAAAACATTTTGATAAGTAGTCAGAACTAACTCTAAATTGTTATCTTGATCAAGATCAGCAGCGTTAATTGACTGGTCTACACGAAGCCACGCTTCAAAGGGTTGTTGGATGGGCCACCCTTTTTCAAAACCTAGAATTGTTTCTCGCCGATCAGTCACCTCATTCCCATCTGTTGTAGCTACTGTCAGTTTAATTTGATAGTTGCCAAATAAGTGGCTAGTATCCCAAGTAGCTAGTAAACCATTAGTCACCGGTGTTGACGATGTGTTAAGAATCTGCCACTCAATCGGCTCTTGCCCGGAGCCGACTTCAACTTTGTAACTCCCAAAACCTCCACCTTGGGCAGTGCCTAAAATATTGACAGTTTGATCAGCATGGAAAAAAGTAACGGCCTCACTTGGCTCAGCAATCTGGGCGATCAAAGGATTTTCAATTTGTAATGCCTTAAAAGCATTAATTCGTCCAGCACCAGTATTAACATCCCAACCAACATCTCCAATATCATCGGCAGATTGTTTAATAACCGCCCTTACCTCTTCATTAGTAAATTCGGGATGTACGGAAAGAATCAAAGCTGCCAATCCTGAGACGTGAGGGGCAGCCATCGAGGTTCCTCGAGCACGGTAATAGTTACCCCCAACAATATTTTTCCCATCACCATACGCATACATATCAGTACCTGATGCTCTCAATGAAAGGACATTTTCATAAGTTCGATTAGTATCACCTTCGAGAGTGCTATCACCTCCTGGTGCCACCACATCAATCTTCGCTCCCCAGTTAGAAAAATTGGCTTTTTGGTCATTGTAAGTGCTTGCTCCAACTGCAATTGTTTTTGAGTAATTTTCCGGAGAGTATTGATTGACATCATCGTTGCTATTACCAGCCGCAAAGACGATAACTGAACCCAGACTGTGCGCATGATCTATTGCTGCTTCGATAATTGGATTCGAAGTTATTCTAAACGGTGATCCCCAACTATTATTGATCACTCTTGCCCCATCGTCAGCTGCATAAATGATTGCTTGGGCAGCATCAGAGATGTATCCTCCCCCACGAGAATTTAGAAATTTAACAGGCATGATTTTAACGTTCCAATTCACGCCAACAATACCAATTCCATTACCTCCCACTGCTCCAATCGTGCCAGCGACATGAGTTCCGTGACCCATATCATCTATTGGATCGTTATCTTTATTTTTAAAATCCCAACCGCGGGTATCATCAACATAACCATTATTGTCATCATCAATTCCATTCCCAGGAATTTCGTCGGTGTTGGTCCAAATATTGGCAGCAATGTCAGGATGGTTGTAGTCAACACCAGTATCAACCACCGCCACCACGACTTGGGCACTGCCTGTTGCAATATCCCAAGCTTTATCGGCTTCAATTTTTTTTAGACCCCATAAATCCTCATAAGATTGCCACCAAGCTCCAGTTGACCAAGTGCCGTCTTGGTTTGGATCAGCATAGGTGTCATTGGGAATAGTTATTGTATGAACGACCTGATCAAACTCTACTTCTTTGACACTCTCATTAGTTTGATAGGAGGCAAAAGCCTCTCTAAGTTTTGCTAAGGCTTCTGCCTCTTGGGTGGTTGCGTTTTCTCCCAGTGGTGGTAGTTGAGCCGGTTTCAATTCTGGTTTAAATTTTAGGATTTCTTCTTTACCTCGAAGGGTAATTTTAAACCAGGAGAATATTGGTTGAGAAAAATCGGAAGTTGGAGTTGTTGCAACAGCTGGCTCAATTGAGACAATTTCTAGTTTATCGGCCAGTTGGTCAAGGGAGATCAAGCCGGTTTTGTTGCCTGAAATTTTCTTCCTAACCTGTTGGGCAACTTTAGGATCAAGTTTAACAAGCATAGTGGTTGAGGAAACTTCTACTTCTTGCTCTTTTGGCTGGAAGGTTTTTCCTTCGGTGGTTGGAAGTTTGGAAAGTTGTGCTTTTTGTTCGACTATTTTTTGAGGACCCAAAAAAATTTGTGTGGTAATTGCAATAATCAAAAGGATTATGACTGTTGAAGACAAAAATATCAGACCAAAAGGTCGGCTTAGTTTAAATCTCTCCAAAATCATAAACAAATGATTCCTTTAAATTAAGTCTAGCAATAACATTTCGGGAGTGTCAAATAAGAATAAGGAAAGGATGAAAATCAGCTTAATCCACTCGTCACCTTAACCTTTTCTAAAAGAAGAATATCCTCTAAAAGCTTGCCGCACCCTCGGACCACGCAAGTCATCGGGTCATCGGCAATCCAAACAGGCATTTTAGTTTCCTGAGCAATTAATCGGGCCAAACCCGGCAACTGCGCCCCACCACCGGCCAAAACAATACCAGTCCGGGCAATATCCGAAACCAATTCTGGAGGTGTATCTTCAACAGTCTCAGAGACTGCATTGATAATCTCAGCGAGTGACCCTGAAATTGCTTCCCTAAGGTGAGCAGAAGTCAATCTTAAAGACTTCGGCAAACCAGTTTCTAAATCTCGCCCGCGAACAATTACCTCTCTCTCTTGATTATCGACAAATGCATTTCCAGCAGTAATTTTAGCATCTTCTGCTGATCTTTCACCTAAAACCACATTGTAGCGTGTCCGAACGTAGTTGACGATCTCCTGATCCATTTCATCGCCGGCAATTCTTAGCGATTTATTGGTCACGATTCCGCCTAAAGAAATAACCGCAATTTCAGTTGTCCCCCCGCCAATATCAACTATACAAATACCTTCAGGTTCTTCAACTGGTAAACCAGAACCAATTGCCGCCGCCATTGGTTCTTCAATTAAAAATGTTTCTCTGGCACCTGCTGAAGTGGCGGCATCAGCAACTGCTCTTCGTTCTACTTCAGTTACTCCTGAGGGAATTCCAATTACCACCCGAGGTCTGGGAATTTGAGGAAACCAACGTGATGGGTTCTCATGAACTTTGGCAATATAATGGGAAAGCATCGCTTGGGTCGCTTCAAAATCAGAAATCACTCCATCCTTTAAGGGTCTTATCGCCACAATTGAAGCTGGAGTTTTGCCAACCATCCTTTTAGCTTCAGACCCAATTGCCAAGATATCTTTGGTCTTAACATGCTGAGCAATTACCGAGGGTTCGCGGATCATAATTCCCTTGCCCAAGACGTAGATTAGGGTGTTTGCGGTACCAAGGTCAATACCGATGTCGTAGGAAAAAAGACCAAAAATTGCATTAAACATTTCGCTTGGCAGTATATCATCGCCAAAAAAGAGACGCAAGCTATAAATTGATTGATTTGAGCCAAATTTGAAGTGATTAAAAGAAGTTATTGCCAAATAGCTCTTCCGCGTTTAAGGGGTCCCGACGATTTTTTCTGGCGGGATGGCAAAAACGCTATCATCAACCTTGTCAATCAGATAATTTTTATATTCAACAACTGTCTTGCTTGCATCAACAGTTGTTTCCGATTTCAACGGCAAACCTTTTTCTTCCCATAACCAAACCTTGGTAAACCTCTGGACTTGATCAATTATTAATGTAACAACATAAACCTCTGCTGTCTTATCATCAAGCTCCTCGCTTCCTTGTTCCTTGACTTCTGAACTACCTTTAAGTCTGTTCAAAAAATCTTTAACGTTAGAATTTTGGAAGGTTTCGATTGATTGAGGAGAAATTGGCGCTTTTAGATAAACATCGGTTTGGGAATCGTAAAGGTAGAAAAAATCTTCCAACCAAATCGTCCTCCCTCCACTCTCATAATCAGTCCTTAATTTTTGCCCTTTTTGCCAAACATTAGTAACACTTTTACCCTCTGGTAAATTCTTGCCGGAAATTGTTTTAACCATCTCATAACTCAATTCTCCCACACCTTCGGCTTTACTTACTAAAGACAGCAATTGTTCCTTTGCACTGACTCTGGGGCTAGTTGTCGGAGCAATGGTTGGTGCTACCGAATCAGAAGGAATGTTACCGATTGGTGTGGGCAGTAAATTTCCAAAGCCACCAGATTGAGTAGTTTGGGGCTTTTGGCTTTGGGAAGTTTCAGTTTGCTCCCCGCCTTTTTGCCAAACCAAAAAATAAAATGCCGAAGCTCCTCCACCCGCTAAAAATAAAACCAAAACAACGATTGACAAAACTTTTAAGCCAATTTTGGGAAGCCGACTGGCAGATCCGGTCGCAAAAACAGTGGTCGGCGATTGAGAAACTGTTTCAGGTGGCGGCGGTTGGGTTTGAAAAATTGCTGACGGTGGTTGATTTAAATCTGAAGCTACAAGCTGCTCACTGGCTGACCCAGGGATCATCGGTGGTGTTTGGGGATATTCACCAGCCAATTTTGGCTCAGGTGGCAAAACTTCAGACCCAAAAGGTTCATACTGGGCTGGCGAAATTTCAGCAGTTGGTATTGGCAGTTCTGTCTGAGGAAGTGGAGCTACCGGTTCTTGGGTTAATTCAGGCACTGGAGGCAGTTGGGATCCTAAATTTGGATTTTCAGGCGAAGGAACTTCCAAAGGTTGATTGAAATTTTGATCTGGTTGCTCGGGAAGGGTTTGTGATCCTCCACCTTGATCCTGGGGTAATCCTTGAGTTTGAGGACTTTGATTCTTTGTCAAATTATCGTCAACCATCAATTCCACTATACATAATTTTGGCAAAAATTACCAAGGAAACACTTTCCTTTCATGGTATACTCCTCTCGTGAGCCAAAAAATTGAAAAAAGAGAACTAGTCGCGGCAGTTCTCCAACAAGTCATCATCTACTCTTTCTATTTTTTAATCTTTCTCGTCCCCTTAGTGTTTACCACCCAAAATTATGAGCTTTTTGAATTCCCCAAGATGCTTTTGGTTTATACAGCAACAGTCATTATTGGCCTTTCTTGGCTTGGCAAAAGCATTGCCGAAGGAAAAATTACCTTCAGACCAACGATTCTTCTGATCCCCTTGATCGCTTTTCTTTTGGCCAATACCGTCTCGACCGTCTTTTCTGTTGATCAACACACTTCAATTTTTGGTTATTATTCCCGATTTAATGGCGGCTTACTCTCAATAATTTCCTATCTGATTTTATTTTTTGCCTTTGTTTCTAATTTTAACCGCCTCAATGTTGTTAATTTCCTTTCGGTTGGTCTTTTGGGAGCACTCGTGGTTTCCTTTTGGGGCATTCCCTCGCACTTTGGCTATGATCCAACCTGCAAACTACTTTTGGGGAAATGGACATCCAGCTGTTGGACAGCCGAATTTAGTCCCGAAAAAAGAATTTTTGCAACTTTGGGCCAGCCTAATTGGTTAGCAGCTTACCTTGCTTTATATCTTCCTCTTACTTTAGCATTTCTCTTGATCGCTCAAACCCAAATTCAAAAATTCTTTTTTTTCGCTGCCGCTAACATTCTTTACTGGGCCTTTCTCTTAACCAACTCGCGGGCCGCTTCTTTGGGTTTGGCTGCTGGTTTTTTGGTTTTTGGCGCATTGTATATTGCTGCCTTGGCAAAAACCGATCGTGGGAATTTATTTTCTCACCTCAAAGATAAATTCAATGGTCTCTGGATTCTGGCAACTTTGGCGACTTTTATTATTATTACGAACTACTACGGTTCACAACTTTTGGGCCGAATTAATGAAGCTTTACCTTTTTTGAAAAATTTTAGCCAAACAACTCAAACAGCAACTGGTCAAAATCCACCAGAGTCTCAACCAATCCCGAAAACTGAAACTGTTCTTGCAACCGGCGGCACTGAATCAGGTCAGATCAGACTAATTGTTTGGCGAGGCGGATGGGAAATTTTTAAACACTATCCCATTTTTGGCTCAGGGGTGGAAACGTTCGCTTATACCTATTATCAATACCGCCCAGTCGCACATAATCAAACTACCGAATGGAATTTCCTTTATAACAAGGCCCACAACGAATATCTCAACTACCTTGCCACCACCGGTGCAGTTGGTCTGGCAAGTTATCTTCTGGTGATTGCCACCTTTATCTTTGCGGCAGTCAAATTTGTTCTAAAAAGAGGAGAAAAAAATGTTAACAAGCAATATAGTGCGGAAATACCTTCACCGCCATCTCCACCAGATGGAAAAAAGATCAGCCAGGCTAAAATAAAACTGATTGTCGCTGCCTTACTGGCCGGCTACATTTCGTACCTTATTCAAAATTTCTTTGGCTTTTCGGTCGTTGTCATCGCTTTACTATTCTTCCTTTTCCCAGCTTCCTTTTTGGTTTTAGCCGGCCAAGAATTGAAATCTTTTGAAATTCTTTTCGGTTTTAAAATCAAAAAACTTCAAAGGACAACTAATATCTCGGTTATTGCCTTGGTATTGGTAGCCGTTTTTCTAATATTTGTGATTGTCAGAATTTGGCAGTCCGATGTTTTATTTGCTAAAAGCCGCAATACCCAAGCGGAAGAAAATTACCACTCAGCCTATCTTCTTCTTCGCGATGCCAATTCCTTACTTTTTTGGAAAGAACCTTTATACCTTTCAGATCAAGGTTTCGTGACTGCCAATTTAGCGGTTAGCTCAGAAGAAGCCAAAGACCAAGAAAATTATTTTACTACCGCTTTAGAATCAACCAAGGAAGCACTTTCGGCAGGACGATTTAACCTTGATTTCTGGCGGCAGGCAGCAAAAACTTATTTTATCCTCTCCCAACTTCAGCCAGAACTTGAAAAATCTGCCTTGGAGGCAATTTCAACCGCCACTCTTCTGGCACCAACTGAGCCAGAAATCTGGTATCAAGAAGCGCTCTTGGAAAAAGCGACCGGCTTTGAAGCTTCAGCTTCGGCAAGTTTAAAACATGCTCTAGAATTAAAACCAGATTTTGAAAAAGCGGCTAAAAAATTTGCTGAATGGCAAAAAAAATAAGTTTTTTGGCTGCTTTGTGCTAAAATAGCCGCATTATGAAAGAAAACAGAGGAAAATTTCCGATAAGCGTTTTAATCGGTGGTGGCTCTCGCCTTCCAGCAATTTTGAAATACGAAAAAAGCCCTGATTCCCTAGCTAAAATAGTTTTGGTAGTCAGCCACAAAAAAGAATCGCCAGGAATTGATTTGGCCTTAAAAAATAACATCCCAGCCGTCTATTTCAATTTGGTCAAATGGCGAAACCGGACGGGCAAAACCAGAGAAGAATATATGAATGCTCTTGGATTTTTGGTTTCTCAATATGAACCAAAACTGATTGCTTTGGTCGGTTGGGATTTGATTTTGGATAAAAACTTCACCACATATTTCCCTAATTGCCCGATAATCAATCTCCACCCGGCAATTTTGCCAGAAGATGAATCGCAAACTGAAGTCATTCTCCCCGATGGAACCAAATCGCCCATTTTTCGCGGCGAAAAAAATGAAGTTTTCGACCAGGTCCTCAAATCTGGCGTCACTTACTATGGCTGCACTATTCATTATATTAAACCGGAGGTTACTGATGTTGGGAAACCAATCGTCACTAAGATATTCAAATTAGGTCCTTCCGAAACTAAAGAAACTCTCGAACAAAAACTTTACGACCAAGAGTTTGTCGCTCTACCAGAAGCGATCAATAAGGTGTTAAAAGAGTTTCCCAAATAGATGTTTGCTGAGGTTATTGTCGATCAACCAACTGACCCCAAAAAGAATTTTTTTACTTATAAAATTCCGCCTTTTCTATCAAAAGAGATCATAATAGGACAGATTGTCGAGGTTCCTTGGGGCAAGAAAATTGCTTATGGTCTTGTCTTTGAAATTAAAAAAACAACCGGAGTTAAAAATCTCAAAGAAATCTCCAGAATTTTTTTTCCACTCCCCTTACTATTGCCTTATCATATCAAACTATTAAAATGGATGTCATGGTATTATCATGCGCCGATGATTGACTGCCTAAAAACAATGTTACCAGCAATCCCGAAAGGATTTTTGGACCATTATATAAGCCGCAAGGATGTTTCCGAACGAGTCGATCATTCCCTCCCGCCAACTGGTGGGAGGACCTTTGGTGGACTGCAGGAACATTTGATCGCGAACGAGGAAGCATCCGAGCAAACTATTGTAAAGAACATCGGTCAAGCAAAAGATAGCTCAACCGCCAACAAGCAAACAATTATTCTTGTTCCCAACATCAATCAAATTCCTCTGACAATCGCCGAATTAAAATCATCAAAAAATATCATAATATATCACAGTGAACTGAAAAAACGCGAAAGATTTGCGGTTTGGTTACAAATGCTTCAGGGTAATTTCGAAGTGGTAATCGGTTCCCGTTCAGCAGTCTTTGCTCCCGTCAAAAACTTAGGCCAAATTGTCATTAAAAGTGAGCAAGATCAAAGTTATAAAGATGAACGCTCTCCATATTTTCAAACTACGACTGTCGCTGCTAAAATCGCTCTAATCACCGATGCCAAACTAATTTTAGAAAGCCAGACGCCTCAAATCGAAACATATTTCTCATTTAAAAACCACAAAATCAAACCCTCATGGCAGCTGACAATTCCCAAGCACCAACGATCAAAAATAACCATCGTTGATCTGATTGAAGAACGTAAATCAGGTAATTTCTCGTTTCTTTCTGATATATTAAGAAATACAATGATACAAAAATTACAAAATTCTCAAAATATTTTACTATTCCTAAACAGAAAAATTGAGGCTGGATATCTTTTTTGTCCCCAATGTAACACCTCCGAGTATCGTCTTTTGCAGCCAGAAATTTGTCCCAATTGTCAAAATCCGATGATCAGGTTTTATTCGACTAACCTAAAAAAAGTTAAAGAAGAAATGGAAACTTTCTTGCCAGCCAGAATTCAGATTAGTCTTGTTGAAGCAGACACTAAAATAAAAACAGTCTCCCCAATCACTCTGGCAACTTCGGCAATCCTTTACAGTATTATCCCAAGAAAATTCAATCTTGTAGGTGTTATTTCTGCTGACAACATTTTAAACTTGCCTGATTTTCGCGCCTCGGAAAGAACTTTCCAAACACTATGGCAATTATCAAATTTACTCTCAACTGACGGTCAGATGATTATCCAAACCCACAATCCCAGTCATCCAGCAATCATCTTCGCCGCCAAAAAAGACTATCTTGGTTTTTGGCGATCTGAAATCAGTCTTCGGAAAAACTTTGGCTATCCACCTTTTTCTAAACTAGCCAAACTTGCAATCAGCGCCAAAAAAGAAACTACCGCCAGTCTTAAAGCCGAAGAGTTAATGAGGAGAATCAAAAGTCTAGTGGTCGATGTTGAAATTCTTGGTCCGACTCCTTCCTTTTCCAAATCTCCCAATAAATTCACCTATAATTTGATCCTTAAAAGCAAAGAAAGAAGAAATTTTGAGTCAATTTTAAATCTCGTTCCAGTTGATTGGACGGTAAACATCGATCCCAAAGATACGCTGTAATTCGAGTGCAGCGAGAATTACATCAGTGAGATTGATATAATTAAGCAGATAGCGAACAGCAAAAAGCCATGAACCGACTAAAAATAATCACTATCCCAAATCAGATCTTACGGCAAAAATCAGAAAAAGTTAGCAGTTTTGATGATTGGCTGCTAAATTTTTGTGAAGATTTAAAAAATTTGCTGGAACAACAAAAAAATCCCACTGGTCTGGGGCTTTCTGCCCCTCAAGTTGGAATTCCAAAACGAATTTTTGTTGGCAAGATTGGCAAAATTATCAAACCCTATATCAACCCCAAAATCACCAAATTCTCTAAAGAAAAAACTGAAATTATTGAAGGTTGTCTTTCTGTCCCCTTATATTATGGTCATGTCTCAAGACCAGCAGAGATTAATCTCGAATTTCAAAATCAAAAAGGAAAAAAACTCCATCGCCATTATAAAGGGATTTCCTCAAGAGTAATCCAGCACGAAGTTGATCACTTAAATGGCATTCTTTTTATTGACCATGTTCACCAACAAGGTGGTAAACTTTACAAAGTCATTGGCCGTGACAAAAAAGGCAAAGAAAAACTGGCGGAAGTAAAACTTGTTTAGAGTGTTTGCATTTGGGGTTTGTAGAACAGCGAGAATGGTAACTAATTGGGAAATGTGGCGAGCGGACTGAATGGGAGTTGTTTTATAATCGAAGTTAATTTATGAACCAAAAGCTAAAAATTATTTTCTTTGGCACTCCGCAACTTGGAGTGCAAATTTTAGAAAAGCTTATATCAGCAGGTCGCCCTGCGACACTGACGTCGTCGCAGTGGCGCTCCTCTGATATATCAGAGTCGCCTCCAGCGACTGCTGATATTACAAAAGGGTTTAAACCAATCGCTGTTGTAACCAGAGAAGATAAACCAGTTGGACGAGGTCAAAAACCTACCCCACCACCGGTAAAAATCATTGCCCAAAAATACCAAATCCCAATTTTTCAACCTAAAAAACTAAAAGGAAATGAAGAAATTCTCAAAAGTCTCAAGTCTCAAAATGCTGACCTTTTTGTGGTGGCAGCCTATGGTCGGCTCATCCCTAAAGAAATTTTAGAACTTTCCAAATATGGAACTCTAAATATTCATCCCTCGCTTTTACCTAAATATCGAGGTGCTTCCCCTATCCAATCAACCATCCTGGCTGGTGAAAAAGAAACCGGAGTAACGATTATTTTGCTTGACCAAGAGTTGGACCATGGACCAATTGTCGCCCAAGAAAAAATCGATTTGGCTGGCACTGAAACGGCTGAAGACCTTAAGGAAAAATTAGGAAATTTAGGTGCTGAGCTTCTAATCGAAACAATCCCAAGATATCTCAACTATTGCCAAGTGGGAGCTTTACTCGCAGCTGGCCCCCACTTCAAAAGGCGCGAGACTGTTATTGAACGAATCTTCACTGAAACGAGCTCAAAGCGAGTGGAACCCGAAGGGCGAGCCCGACAGGGCCGTTTGAAGATGAGTGAAACAACTGTGAGCGCCGCTATTTATTTACCACCCCTCCCTCAAAACCACCCTCAAGCCACCTTTACCAAAATTTTAACCAAAGAAAATGGCCAAATTGACCTTAAAAGTCTCCCATCCCCGGAAAAATTCAACCTTATGATCCGGGCTTTTTATCCTTGGCCCGGGACTTGGACTAAATGGTCCTTCGACTCCGCTCAGGGTAAACAAGAAAAAATAGTAAAATTCCTACCTGTCCTTCGAAGCTTTAGCGAAGTAGGACCTGATAATCCATTTCTAATTCAACCGGAAGGCAAAAAACCGATGAGCATCAAGGAATTTCTCAACGGGCACCCAGAAGCAAAAGAATGGATTGAGAAGATAATTTAGGAAATGTCAATTCTGACCGGCGGCGAATTTAGTTCTTTTTTATTTGGCTGTCATCAAAAAGAGCCAAAGTAAAAAGAAAATTAAATAGACTATTACTAAAGCCACCAGACCGATAATTGTTCTTTTAGAAATTTTTTTCGTCATAAATTCATCTGATCATTTGAATTGGGTTTAATTTGTCAACCTCACTACCCGCTTGTAAGAGGTAACGGCAATAATCATATCCGCATGCAGGCCCCCAAAGAGCCCCGTCGGTTTTCTTAACTGGCTTGTACACATAAAAATATGCTTTATTGTTTATTGGATCAACTGGCAGTTTTGAAATATAACCTCCTTCAACAGAGTCTGCCAATGTCTTATTGCTTATTTTACCCCAACCACTTCCAAGAGGACCGTAGATCATAGGGTAATCAGGGTCACACCCATTCGGATCGCCAGGATATTTCTTATACAAGCCAACACTAGTATCACAATCAAAGATAGTATCATCCCTGGGTGGCGCATATTTATGGTCAAAAACATACTGGTCAATGGCAGTGGCGATTTGGGCCAGATCGCTTTTCCTCCGGGCATCCCTAGTTCTTTTGGTATAAGAGCCATAACCGGTAAAAAGCATTGTTGCCAAAACCGAAATAATCACAATTACAAGCAAAATTTCAAGCAAGGTCACTCCCCGGTTGCCAATTTTAGTCATAGGAAATCAGAATAGTCTTTCATTTCAAGCGTAGCAAGATAATTGGGAAAGTGTCAAGTGAAGAATGTTTACCTGATATCCAAACAGGCACGGCCGACTTGGTTTTGAACGGCGGAGATATCAATTTGGTCGATAACCCCGTCGCGATTAAGGTCAAATTTTGGATCCCATTTGGGTGAATTGAGTGTTTCGCCTTGGTGGGATTTAATAAGAGCCAGATCATTATCGGTAACCGTCCGGTCGCCATCAAAATCATAACAACCAGGAACTACTGCTGCCTGGGGTGTTGGTGCCGAACAAACCGGAAAAGTGGAGATCACGCCAAGAGCATATTGGGCAACCAAAATCGTATCACCAGTATAGTTAACAATCCCATTACCATCAACGTCAGCGGCTTTCTTTTGATCGGCAGTGGGAGTTATTTGACCTAAAGCGATTTTGGCCGTCATCATTGCATCACCGGTATAGTTTACAATCCCATTACCATCAACATCTCCATAGCCGTGCCACTTACCAGTCGAGTCAATGAAAAAGCAAGGCGGATAAGGTAATTTGCCGGGAGTTGGCGAGGGTGGGGTTGGGGTAGGAGTTGGAATTGAGCAGGCGGGGAAAGTTGTAATTATTCCATTAACATATTCGTTTATCAGCATCACATCACCAGTAAAGTTAACAACCTTATTACCATCAACGTCAGCGGCTTTCTTTTGATCGGCAGTGGGAGTTATTAGTCCCTGACTTATTTTGGTAGCCAGAATAACATCACCACTATAGTTAACAATCCCATTACCATCAACATCTCCATATCTGTGCCAACTGCCAGTTGAGTCAATAAATGAACAAGCTGGCGGGGTTGGAGTTGGGGTAGGGATTGAGCAAACCCGGAAGGTCGAGATAACCCCATTAGCGTAATTGGCTATATCCATTACATCGCCGACAAAGTTAACAATTCCGTTACCATCAACGTCAGCGGCTTTCTTTTGATCGGCAGTTGGGGTTATTAGTCCCTGACTTATTTGAGCAACCAGCATAACATCACCAGTATAATCAACAATCCCATTATTATCGATATCTCCATAACCCTGCTTTTTACCGCTAGAGTTGGTAAAAAAGCAAGGCGGATTGGAAGTCGTCCCTTTAGTAATGGTAACGGTCACAACACTAGCACCACCAGCAACCTTGCCATTAACATCCTCAACTCGAAGGCCAACTTGATAAGTACCTGGCAAAATATTTGCAGATGTCAATGCTCTGCTATATGGTGTTGAACCAGAAGAATGGGTATTTTTATCCCAAACGATCGCATAATTGTCAGCCGGGTTTGAAGATTGGGAAATATCATAGGTGATCAGACCCGACTTAGTTGCTTGGGTACAAGGAGCACCGCCTGAACACCAATCAGGATTGCCCCAGTTGTTTCCAGGAGCCAAAGTGGGATTTAGGAGAAAATATCTGACATTATCAACTTGGGCGCCATTTGCACCATGAACACCAGTGGCAGTGAAGGTAACTGAACCAGTATTAGGCAACGTAGTGATGCTGGCGTGAATGGCGCCACCAGGATTAGGTTCAACATTTGGTTGTCCTCCCCCCTGGCCCAAAAAGCCAACGTAAGCAAAGACACCAATAACCAAAAAAAGTAAAACAACAATCGCTCCGGGGATGATAAATTTCCGAGGAATTTTTGGAAATCGTCTTTTTGACTGATCGGTATTATCAATTGGCAGATTCACTCTGTATTTATATTACAACAGAATTCAACAAATTTTGTCAATACTTGTTTAACAACAGATCCAAAACTACAAGAAAATTTTGAAAGCGGCAAGCAAGAGATTTTGAGGATTTGTTATTTACAAGGCAGTGCCCCTAAACCAAACTTAGCCAGATAGATAATATCGTCAACGTAGTCAAGTTTTGCCGGCACCTTTTTTCCAAGTCTTATTTTCATCTGCCGAAAACCGTGGATTCTTAATCCATGGATGAAGGCGGCTTGAAAAGAAGCGTTTTCTGAAAGAAACCGAGGGCTTTTAGCCCTCGCAGCTTCATTTAAAAGAGCAAGCACTAATTTTCAATCTTCACTGGAAATCTTTGGCCTTGATGGATTACTATCACAATTTTGAACAGATCGGGAAAGTTGAGATCACCCCAAAAGCATATTGGGCAACCAACATCGTATCGCCAACAAAATTAACAATTCCATTACCATCAACATCAGCTGCTTTCTTTTGATCAGGGGTGGGAGTTAATCCTGCTAAAGTGATTTGAGCCATAGTCATGGTATCACCAACATAGTTTACAATCCCATTACCGTCAACATCACCATAGCCCCGCCATTTACCAGTCGAGTCTTTGAAAAAGCAGGGCGGATAAGGTAGCTTGCCAGGAGTTGGCGAAGGCCCGATTGTTGGATTTGGGGTTGGAGTGGGAGTAGGAGTAGGGGTTGGGGTTGGGGTTGGGGTTGGTGTTGGAGTTGGAGTTAGGGTTGGAGTTGGAGTTAGGGTTGGGGTTGGGCCAGGCGGTAACCCAGTAATAGTTATTGAACTGACTGAAAAAGTCACAAAACATCCCAATCCTGAACAACCATCAGTACCATCAGGTTTAGCAACTGAGAGATAAAACTTGTTTCTGGTTGGGACTGCCGACAAACTGACGGTTGCCTGGCCGGCAGCATCAGCGGTTGAATAATTTGAAGTCCATATCCCACTGCTACAGCCAGCTGGATCACAAAGAATCGCTCCATAAGGTTTACCACTGGTTAATCCAGCAAAAGTTATCGAACTAACTGAAAAATTTACAAAACAACCTGTTCCTGAACAACCATCAGTCCCTTCAGGTTTAGCAACTGAGAGGAGGAACTGGCTTCTGGACGGAACTCCGGAAAAACTGACGGTTGCTTGGCCAGATACATCAGCGGTTGAATAATTTGAGTTCCACATTCCACTACCACAACCAGCTGGATCACAAAGAACCGCTTTAAAGGAGTTTATAGGATTTGGTGTGGGTGTGGGAGTTGGAGTTGGAGTGGGTGTGGGAGTTGGAGAAGTGGTCAAACTGACCTCATGAAGAAATAGTTTACCAGTTTCTTTGTTGGCAAAGGAAACATAAATCGTCTGACTATTATTTTTTTGGTATTCGGGATGCTGAATACCAGAATAGCAAACTGGCCAGGGCCCATCAACATAATCTCCACAGGTAATAAGAGTTACTGGATCACTCCAAGGACCGGTCAACTGATCAGCTGTCCGGGCATCCACACTGGAAAAATGTCCGGGAGTATAGACAGCCAGCCATTTGCCAAGATATTGATTAAAAGCAATGCTTAAGCCATTGGCATTGTATTGTTCGTTCCATAATTTAACCGCTTGACTTGAATCAGAAACCCAAGTACTACCATTCCAATATTGGTAGCTTGACATCGTTTCAATTTGCGTCTTGGGCACTCTTGCCATTTTAAAGTTAAAAAAAGCATAGACATAATCACCGTCAACTAAGGCCGAAGGATTATCGAGATGATAAGTATCATCGTCCCAATAAAGGCTGGTACGAGTGGCTGTCATGGTCGTGGTATTGAATTTTGCCAAACCGACGCCTTTGGCCTTCCACTGCCAAGCCGGGTCAGGACTACAACTGGGACAGCGCTCAATCGAGCCATAATAGAAATAAACATAGCCAGGTTGAATCTGAACCATTCCGGCCGGCCAAACTGTTAATTCGCCAGATACGATCGGTAGAAGTGGGACGGCTTTACCCCCTACCGTCTTATACGTCAAACTAATACAGTCAGCTGCCTCAAAATCTGTTGTTTTAGCCACGCTGTTGGGAATCATCGAGTTGTCAAAAAGCAAAGTATCGCCAAAATTCCAAAAAGAGTTGCCCTCGGCAAGAATTGAAAAACCACCGTCTTGGCCTTTAATTTGGGCTCCATTACCAGAGTCATTCAAAAGAGGGCAAATTTGTCTTTCGCTGGCCACTCCAAAGCCGGCAGGAATTTGAGCTCCAACTTTCGGGCCAGTCAGATCGATTACTAAACCTGCAAAACCAATAAAAACCGCCCCAGCAAGGAAAAGCGAAGAATCATGAAAACGATGGGTCAGTTCTCTTGATAAAACCACCAAAGATCTCACTCTTAATTCCAGCTTAACAATATTTTTGCAGGAATGTCAAATTAGGGAATCTTGGGAAATTCGGTTGAAGTTTCTCCGGTTGATGATGGTTTACTAATCGGCTCTATAGGTTGGACCAGCTTTTTCATTTCACTCTTGACTTTCCTCAAGCATTTGGTGCAAAGCCAAACTTTCTGGGTTCTGCCGTCAATTATCACTTTTTGCTTTTGCAAATTCGGCTGCCAAACCTTGCGAGTCGCTGGACCACGCATCGCCCATCCACCACCATGCTTGTGGGTCGAATCAATACCGATTAAGGCTTTTTTTCCGCAAAGTCTGCAACTTTTCATTCTTGTCCTCTCAAAAACAAACTCGTTTTATTTTATTTCAACAAATAGTCTGATAGAATATACATGAATTTCAGTTTTTTTGCAATCTATGATTGGTCAGGAATTTCAACTAATCTCACTTTTGGGAATGATTTTGGCCTTTTTAATCGCCGTCATTTTCCATGAAACTGCCCATGGATACGTGGCCGATCGGCTTGGCGATCCAACTGCCAGAATATCCGGCCGACTCACTTTAGACCCCAGAGCCCACATTGACCCATTCGGCACACTCTTGTTACCACTTCTTTTGCTTCTCATTCGCGCCCCTTTTATCTTCGGCTGGGCCAAACCCGTTCCGTTCGATCCTTACAACCTTCGCGACCCAAGAAAAGGAATGTTATTGATTGCAGTAGCTGGAGTCGTAACTAATTTTGTTATTGCTATTTTGGCAACAATTCTTTTTCATCTAACGGTTAATTTTCTCCCTGCTTCTTTTGCGACCTTGGCTTTCTCCGTGATTTTGCAAAAAATAATTCTTATCAATGTACTTTTGGCGGTTTTTAATCTAATACCCATTCCCCCGCTTGATGGCTCAAAAGTTTTAATGTCAATCTTGCCTGAAAATCTCGCCCAAGATATAAGGTCAGTTGAACCTTATGGGATTTTTTTGCTTTTGCTTCTGATCATTGTTCCTGCCGGACCGTATCCTTCACTTTTAATGGGAATCCTTTCGGTCTCGATAACTTTTATCCTCAACATACTGAAAGTACCGTTTGGCTTCTAACCCCATAAGATCATTAAGAATTTGTGAAAATGGGCTTCAAAAATAGCCGATTTGATTGTTCTGGCGGTCCTTTAACTTCCTTGACACCAATTTGCAACTGTGCTAGGCTTAATTTGTGCCAAGGTTGCACTTTAAGCCCTGCCAAGTACGGTAGGTTTTAGGATGATTTCCTCCTCTATTTAAACCTACCTAGGGACTGCCTGAGTAGATTTGCTCCTTGGAGTATGTCTCAAGGCTCCCACCTGCGATAAGCGGGGATGAAACGCTAAGACCGTCGACTACGGCAGGGCGGAATTATCGAAAGTATCGGTGTTTACTTGGCTTAATTTAAGTTGGCGGTCTGCAAAAACTAGTCAGCACGACTAGTTTTTTTGTGGAAGATTTGCTACAATTTCCTCGCTCGCTGGGATAGCTCAGTGGTTAGACCTGCCCGCCAAAGCGAGCTTGGCGAAGCAGGCGGGGCAATCGTTTTGAATCAGCATTGCCTGAAGGCAATCTGATATTTTTGCAAAGCAAAATTAAACGATAGGCCGACGTAGCTCAGTGGTTAGAGCACCTGTTTTGTAAACAGGGTGTCGTGAGTTCGAATCTCACCGTCGGCTCAAGCGCCAGGATGCCGGAGTGGTCAATCGGAACCGTCTGTAAAACGGTCGCTCGAAAGGGCTACGGAGGTTCGAATCCTCCTCCTGGCACCCCGCCGATGTAGCTCAGTTGGCAGAGCGCAGTCTTGGTAAGACTGAGGTCTCGGGTTCGATCCCCGACATCGGCTCCAAGTTATAATAAACTTGTCCTGAGTGATTGAAAGGAGTTGAAAGATGGCTAAAAAAAGTGCAGCAAAAATTGTGGTTTTGGAGTGTTCGGTTTGCCACGGTCAAAACTACGTCACCAAACGGAATCCGAGCAATACAAAAGATAAATTATTACTTAAAAAGTATTGCAAAAAATGCCGGAAACATACGGAACACCGAGAAGTCAAATGATTTTGCGGTGTGAAGTCCAACCAAAATCGCACTTTTGATGATTAAATTAAATCTCGAATTGTAAATTCGAAGAGGAGAAACAGCGAGGCGCTTTGAGCTTTTTAGTATAATAAAGCGAAATCAGCCGAGTAAGTTTCGACGAACGGGCGTAGCTCAGTTGGTAGAGCAGCGGTCTCCAAAACCGCAGGTCGGGGGTTCGATCCCCTCCGCCCGTGCTACATTCAGTTTACATAAACATTGCGTGCAAAAAAATAATCAACTTTCCAATTCTCCTCTCATTTTTTCGATCTCGCCCAACTCAAAATCGCAGAATTTTTGGGGCAAAAAGACGGTTATTTGATTCCCCGGACTTTCAACCGATTCATTCATCAAGCAATCATCGATTTGGTTATGCCCAAGACCGATCAAGTGTCCAAACTCGTGCAAAATTGTCGACCTTTCAATTTCCTTTCTAATTGATTCCGTTTCCGAAAGTTCGTTGATTCTGCCTTCAAAAATCAAGATCGTCCGGTCGTTGATTGCCAGCCCGACTTTGGTTGGTAAGTCTGAAGATTTATTAAGAAGAATAACCACCAGTGGATTTTGACTTCCCTCACTTCTGGTAACTTGTCTGGAAATTTTTTCGACATTGGGATCACTCAAATCGTTGATTTCACTTTCTTTAACCTCTCTGACCTTAACTTGGGCAGCCCCAGTTACTGCTCTGATTTGATTTTCCAAAAAGGAATCAGTATCTGCCCGAAGAGTAAAATCGCCAGTCTCTGCCACAATGATATCCAAATTTGGCTTGGTGATTGTCAAAAGGTCGGCTTTAGCGTCGCCTATTTGGTCAAGTTTAAAAATTTTTTTCAAAAAATCATTTCTGGCAAATTGGTCTCGGTATTTTTGGTTAATGCTTGGAAATGCTTGGGTATTGAAAGTGGCAAAGAAGAAAACAAAAAAGGCGCAAAAGATAATTGTCAAAATTAAAATGACTTTAAAAAGAATCTTCAACAATTTCAGCTTAGCAGTCTCCTTTTAAAATTGCTAATCAGACTAAATCGCGATTTCCCTGGTACAAAAGCATACCGGCGATAATCCGGTAAGGATAAAGATGAGTATCATTCCATTCTGGACCTTCAAACATCGCCTTAACATCGCTGTCTTCTAAAAGATGGTGAACCGAAACTCCTGTAGCTTCAATCATCCCTTTATAGCTTTTTTTAACTTCTTGAACTTTTGCAAAAGCTTCTTCCTTAGCACTTTGAGTTTCTTGTTGATAATAAACATTAATATCACCTAAATCTCGGCGGAAATTGCTTTGAAAATATTTTCTAAGAGCCCCATAAACTCTTGACTCACCAATATGCCAAGACCAAAAGGCTAGTCCCCAATCGCCAAACCGTTCGTATTTCTCCCGCAGGTCACGGGCGGAAAATTCCAGAACTTTTTGGGGATTATTACGGTCATCATCTTCTCCATTGGTAAATTTGAAATCTCCTTTTTCTGCCCAACTTTCTGCCAAGTCATCCATTACTTGCGTCAAACCTTTAGCACCCGCATCAGAAACTGCCACTTCATTTCCCCCACTTTCGGCAAAAACCAAACCTAAAAAAAGATCTGCCGGAATATCGGCTTTACCGGCGGTAACTCTGATATCTCTTTCGTGTTTTTTTATTGCCTTAAGATTATCTAAATTAATCAGATTAAGTTGGGCTTCAATAACCAACTGGGCTGCTCTACCTTTTTGCTCATAATTTAAATTGTGAAAAAACTTTTCAAAATCGGTTTTTTTGTCTGGTAAAAACTCAATCGTTGCACCCTTTATGCCTTTATTTTCTAACTTCCTATTAGCCTGATCCCACCAATCTCTAAATTGCAAAGCCGCCGCCCCACCGATTAATCCCTTTGTTCCCCATTCAATTGCTTTTCTTCTGGAAACTTTTTTTTGCAACCAAGATTCACTGGTTCTACTTGGAGATCTTCTAACTGATCTTGGTAATTCAATTGAATGATCTCTCATACTTAAAGCTTAGCCAGAAATTTTTCTAAAAAGCAAGCTTTAGATTTGACGAGGCTGATATAATATATCCTCTCTAGTAATGAATAACAAAGAAACTGATTCAAATTCACCAAAGCGTTTTTCCCGACGCCGGTTTTTACAACTAAGCGGTGCAGTCGCTGTTGTTGGCACCGGTCTTTTTTTACTTGAATCTAATAAAGTTCTGAAAACTTCAACAATTGCTAACAATCTTCAACCACCACCTTTTCCCACACCCACACCAGAAAAATATGTCATTGGTGTGCCTGGGGTGACCCGGACCGAATTAGAAAAAGTACCGGTGGCTGCCGATCTGGTGGAATTAAAGGATCGTCTGGCAGGAGAAATTGATGCTCATGAAGGCCAAACCGCTGTTGCGGTTACCGACGTTAAAACCGGCGAAATGATTGATGTTAATGGCGACCGGATACAACTAACTGGCTGTGTTGCTAATCTTTTTTGCGCTCTGACGGTAATTGAGTATATCAGACGCGGATTAATCACCAAAGAAGAAGTAGAATACGATTTGACAACTATGGTCCGGCACTCTAGTCCAAGTCATGCCACACCACTTTTAAATCAACTAGGAAACGGTGACGTTGAAAAAGCGCTGATTATTATTAATGATTTAATGAGGTCTTGGGGGCTTGAAAAAAGTATTTATGCTAATCCGCCCGCCCTTGATGATTGTTATGAAGATTGCCGCCGACCAAACGAAGCCACTGCTAATGAAATTAATCAAATTTTAGTAAAAATTGCCAAAAATGAATTATTTCCGGCCGATCAAAATTTTGACGCCAATCAATATGCAATTTGGGTGATGTCGAATAACAAACCGGGTCTAAATTTTATGATTCCTTGGGAAATTCCCCAATCAGAAGCAACCGTTGCTCACAAAGTTGGCTGGTATCCTGGCCAACCTCATACGATTAATGATGTCGGTTTGGTTTTTGCCTCTGATCAACGTTTCCAATACGCGATCTCCTGTCTTTACCAAAATTATGATTACTCAATGGCTGAAGAAACTCTTTATTATGACCCGGGCGGGCTTTTAAGTCGGTTATCGAAAATTACTTATCAGACTTTCGTCAACCGCTACGGCCGACCATAAAACTTTTGAATTTATGGTAGAATATTTTTGGTGAAAAAACTCCAAGTTTTCTTTTTCTTTTTGGCCGCAATTTTAATCGCTTTCGTCACCCTAACAATTATCTTCATCCAAAAAAACCAAAAGCCCGGGGAAATTCTTACTCCTCTTTCCCAACTTCAAGAAGAAACGCCTCAGCCGGTGGCCAGTAAAGCTGCTTCGCCTTCGGCTGGAGTCAAAGACAACCAAAGTCAGGCAGTTTCCCAGATCTCTGGCAAGTTAACCGCTGCTTTTTTGGGCGATTCGATGATCGACACTTTTGTTGCCGATCCAACAATTCTCAAAGGTGAACTTAACAAACTTTGGCCCAATGTTGAGTTTAATATCCTCAACTATGGTATCGGATCAACTAAAGCCGACTCAGGCTTTAGGCGACTGACCGAAGGTTACACTTATCAGGAAAAATATCACCCACCACTTTTTTCCCAAAATCCAGACATCGTGATTGTCGAATCTTTCTCCTACAATCATCCCAAAGAACTGGCAGAAAACCGCCAAACTTTAACCCAAATTATCGTCACTATCACTGGCAATTCAAGGTCTAAAGTGCTAATGATGGCCACCATCGCTCCTAATAAAACCACTTTGGCCAAAGGAGTTGAAGGGATCAATTGGACCCAAGAACAACGAGCAATTGAAGCCCAAAGGATAATTGATTTTTTAAAAGATTCAGTCGAGCTGGCGAAAAATCTGGGTATTCCAATTATCAATGCTTATGAAAACAGTCTGACGCAACAAAAAGATGGTGATGCAGCTTCAATCTCAAATGACAACATTCATCCCTCCGAAGCCGGCAAACGATTACTAGCCCAACTAACCGCTCAAAAATTTCAGGAACTCCATTTGGTTGAAGGTCTCCTTAATAAGTAATATTTGACGAATCATCTTCAAATATGATTTGATTAAAGTTGGAGACTGTTTTTAATGGATCTTCCGACTCAAAAAAATCCTGGAGGAGTATCGCCCAACGATACTCAATCAACTCCAAACCAAAATCTCACTCCACCATCAATTAGCCAACCAGAGCAAACTTTAAATCCACCACCTCCGCTCCAACCAAACCGACCAGTCCAACCACCAATCTCTTCAGCCGCCAATTTAGAAAACACTTTAGCAAATCAAGAATCAGCTTTAAAACCAACTCAACCAGCTCCACCCCAAGTTCCACCATTTGTTACCTCAGCTCCGCCGCCGCCAAGCGGTATCGATCTGACCACTGGCAAG